>Ga0209337_1003317_pt1 | contig 11377 bp, 11 predicted proteins | sample LinPmetageLP53_FD_184044 | JGI IMG/M metagenome (GOLD analysis project Ga0209337, IMG submission 184044) | Marine viral communities from the Pacific Ocean - LP-53 (SPAdes) (version 2) | ecosystem: Environmental > Aquatic > Marine > Oceanic | place: Pacific Ocean | collected 2010-02-08 | reverse complement strand
GCGTCATTACCAAAAGCACCCATGTAACTAGCTGTAGGTCCTTCTGTTCCAGTGTAACCTATATTAAGATTACCTAAATTAGCCTTACCTACCATGCCTAAGTTTGTGTCATAACCTATTCCAAAATTGTTTGATGGAGAAAAATAACCCACAGTACCTACAGGTTCTTCTTCTTCTATTGTTTTAGTTGTATCAAGCATACCACCAAATCTTCCAACGTTATTAGCATAACTAAAAGCAGGGTTTATATCTTTTACCATACTAAAATCTAAATTAGATGTACCTGTTGGTATATTAATATTGTTAACAGAATTGTTATTATCACCACTATACATATCATTATAAGCATCAGTTCTATTTCCAGCGTCAAAGGATGCTTGGTCCTGTGCTTGTTGTTCTTCATTATCTTCTGAACTATAACCACCGTCTCTGTAACCTATTCTACCACCGTAAGCATATTTAGAAAGTCCTCCATTACTAAAATCCATTCTTTTGTTTGTCCCATCAATAAATCCACCATCTTTTTCTCCACCACCTGGATCAAGTTCATCTTGATAATCTACATTACCCATTACGTCAGTAAACTGTCCTCCGCCAATACCTGTAGATGGATTTGTACGAGCAGCTTCTCCACCATCCCAAGTTCCACCACTTGGTGCTGATCCATCTCTTATATCTGCAAAGTCAGCTCTTCTTGCTCCATACTCTCTATCTATTTCTTCGTTTAATCTATCTTTTTCTCTTTGTTCGTTTCTTTTATTTGACATACCAAGAGAACCCATCATACTCAAAGGTCCTGTAAACATATACGCTCCTGCAGCTCGAGCCATATCCATTCTACTTAAGCCTGGTCCTTTTATTATATCATCTTCTTCAACAGTTCCTTCACCCATATCATATAAGTATTCTTTGTTTTGTGTTACAGGATCAAATTGTGATTTATAACCATAGTCCGGTCCACCTGGATTTATAGGTCCTCCTTCACTATCATCAGGAAAAATAGGTATAATAGGTCTTGGATAAGCACTCATGATACCTGTGTTTGATTGAGAGGGATTAAAAGTTATAGGTGCTTTAGTTTGATAGTTTTTAAGATATTTATCCAGACTTAAAAATTTTTTACCTTCATTATATCTATCTAAATCTAGACCTGTATAATTTATTGCCATTATCTTCTACCGTCCGGTTGTATATCTAATCTAAATGTACCTAACTTCCAGTCTTGTGAAGCGGCTGTATTAGATATTTTTATTGCTACAGCTCTTGCTCTGGCTCTAGTATCTACCTTATCAGTAGTATTTGTGACTGTAAAGGGGCCTAATGATGAGCTTGCTGCTGCATCGTTAGGATAGTTTCTTAATAATAATGTAATTGTAGTGCTACCTGTTTGAGATATAAAATCAGGTATAATTCTTCTTATCTTCATTATAAATTCACCGTCACCTCTAAGGTCTGGCATACCAATGGTTTGTCCTGATGCGGTTCTCTTTTGTGTAATGTCAAAATCTCCAGATGTAATTTCTGCTAAAATAGCTGTAACACTACCACCTGCTTTTACTTGATCGGTCCCCGTTTCCTGTTCATAGTATATAGAACAGCCATCGGTGTTGCCTACTACGTCAGAAGCTGTGCCGTCAGGATCGTATTCTGTTGCGTGTGGTTTATCAAATACTGCAGAGTCTGCCCATGCTGTTCTTGATAATGTACCTGTTGTCCAAATAGCTTGTTTAGGACTAGCTCTACTATAAGACTCAATGTAATTGTATGACACCATGTTATTAATAACTAAGGAATTACCTGATGGATAGAACCATATAACTTCACCAAACAAGTTGTTTAGTCCAACGTTAATTAAATCTCTAGGTGTAGAGTTTAGATTATCATAAATAAAATCTTCTACTAGACAGTCCATAGATTCTATCTGACCATCATATTTAAAGAAACCATTCTCAGACATCCAGTACGCTGTACCATCTACCTCTACACATGCATTCTTACCTATCAATCCACAGTTACTTCCTATCTGTTGGAAAGAGAAAGTAAACGGTGCACCTACAAAGGTCATTAAAAATAATGCCGTGTCTGTCCATACATAAATTGCATCCCTACCTCGAATAGCTCCCATAATTTTAGAACCCGCTGCAAGTCTCTGTGTACCTGCTGTGTTTTCTGCAGTTACAGTATACGCTTCTGTGCCATCAATATTTTCTTGATCAGAAAATCTAATAAACATAGCGTCTTGTGATGTTGGTGTGCCTACCGTACTCTCAGTTCCAAAGAACACTAAGTGACGATCTGGTGTAGATACTAATACATGTCTTGATGCTGTCGGTGCGTTTGCTATAATTGTTGCTCGTGTTGATACAGCGTTAGTAGCAGCTGCATCCCATTCAAAACATTTGTTGTTATATATAAGTGCTATAAGTTTTGTACCAAAGTTATCTAATACCCAAAGTCCAGGATCAATTGTAAAGTCGGAAGAAGAAGCATCACCCCATGCAACAAAGTCAGAAATATTTGTAACGGTTACACCACCACTGTGGGCAGCTTTTGTCGTACCGTTAACTTCTCTTGCACCACCACTTAATATATTTGTAGTTGTATTATTATTTGTATAACTAATGTCCTCTGTACCAATTCTAATTTCACCTGTAGCAGGAAATTGAGATGTATCAGTTAAAGGAATATCAGTTACACTATCATTAATACTAGAAGCTAATGTTGTTGTAACTGGACCATTAGCGGTACCACTCCATAGTCCTGTACCCCAACCAAAACCACCAACTTGTTGTGCTGGTCCAACAGTAAAATAACATAACACTGATGTGCTGTTACCATCACTTGTTGTTAAAGGTGTGCCGGCTTCTGTATTTGCTGCAGTAATTGTAAAAGTTGTAGATGTAGGTACTGACGTTACCATATATTTAACGTCTTCAAAAGTAGCATTAGTATAAGTAGAGGATCCAGTTACTCCAGTAACACTGTCAAACAAAACTATATCATCTTCTATTAATCCATGAGCCCCGGTGCATGTTACCGTAATCGTTTTTGATGAAGATGTACTTGAAAATTTAGCTCCTGTAAGTGTGGTTCTAATTGGATGAATGTCGTAGTATGTGCCTCCAGAATAAACATACAGGATCCTGTTTGTTCCAATAGCAGCGTATTTGATACCTGCGTTATCGTCAAAATGGTGTACTGCTCTAGCAGCACCTGCTAAATTAGTTGCACCAAGCTGAGACCAGCCACCTATTTTTTCCGGTGATCCGTATCTAAATCTTACGTTATCTCCCCCGGTCCATTGTCCCTCGGCCCCGGTTGAAGTAACTTGTTTATTAAAGCCTGGCAAAAAGCCTAATTTTTGTAGCATAGAAATTCCTGTTTTATTTAGATTATATTAAATTGCGCTGTAGATCAACGAGTTTTGACTATCCCTAGCCCAGGTCTTTTATCATACAAATTGTACTTTTACCATTTATATACTGGACATCTAGCTTCTTTTATCTTTGTTTTTAAATTCATAAAGCACCAACAAGACCTACATTGTTTGGTTAATTTAATAAACAACATACAGGATTTACAAATTTTATACCTTTCTTCAGGTGTTTTTTTTGGATCAAACTTTTTCATATAATAAACTTATTAATTATCATACTTTAATTTTAAGTCTTTTCTACCTCGAAAAAATTCAGGTAAACCTAAATGCTTTCTAGTGTCAAAGATATTTTTAGTTGCATTTTTGTGTTTTACATTATTGTAATGTAAAAATACTTGTGCACAAACATCTCCTTTAAATTTATCTCTCCAATGTTCTAATTTCATTCCTTTATAAACCAACATATCTCCTGGTTTTAGATTTATTTTTATTCCTTTTAATTTTTTTTTACCAGAAGGCTCAAGGTAAATAGGCCAAGGATCTCCACCTAAATTTAAAGTAGTAGATATTTCACAACTAAGTCTATCTTTATGTCTATGTAGAATGTCTCCCTTTTTATATAATCTTACATAAGAATAATTAGGGTTTAATTTTAAATTAGTTTTTTTCTCCATAATAGGTTGTAGCTTTAATAATAATGTTTCTGCAACCAGGTCTGCATAATGTGAATAAGTGTTTGGAATCATTTTATCAAACCAATGTCCAAATAGAGTTTCGCTTGGAGAAATATATCTGTACTCAAATAAAGTTTTTGCAACTTGTTGTTTCATTAAAAAATAATTGTAAATAAAAGATGTTAAATCTTTATCAATAGCATTTTTAATAATTATGTAATTTTTTTTAAATAGCTGTGTCATATTATTTAAATGGAGCACCCAGGTTCCAAACAACTAAAGATTGTCTTGTTCCTTTAGTAACGGGTTTAATTCTATGCCAAACAAAAGAAGGAAATACTACTAATGATCCTCTAGGCAGAATATCTGTACAAACAACTGATTTATTTTTTTTATTTGGTTTATTCTCTTTAAAATCAAACTCTAGTTCTCCCCCCTTATATTTTTTAGGATTAGTTAAAGAAACAGTTACAGATAACTTTCTAACCTTATCTCCAAATTTAGTACCTTTTGGATAAGGTACGTTCCAACTATCACAATGCCAATCATAAAATTGATTTTTCTTGTAGGTAGTAAATTGACAATCTTCACATGTATCTATTTGATAATTCCATCCTGCTCGTCTATTTGCTTCTTCTACCCAGGGTATAATTTCTTTATATATCCAATGATCATTTAACCATACAATATTGGAATCTCTTTGTTTCTTTAAACGTTGATTTTCTTTTTTAGTTAGAGGTTGTTTATCGATATCTCTGTCAGGACCAAAATCACCTGTAATAGCCTTTAATTTTTGTTTCTTTTTTGCAAAAGAAATAATGTCATCACAAAATTTTTCAGACAATGCTTTCTGAAAATAATAATAATAATATTTTAGATTCATTATTTTTTTTCAAAATTTGTCGTTAGAACGGTGTTTATTTGTTTAGAGATATTTTTACCAATAAAATATTTTAGGTGAGATGGAAAAATATAAAAACTATTATTAACTAAAGGGACATGCCAAGTTTGTCCTTTTATCTTATTATCATCATACTCTATAACAAGGATACATGATTCATCATAAATATCTACTCCATAGACCATTGTAAAATCAGGAGAAGTAGATAAATGCATAAGGTCAATTGTAGATCTTAAAAAAGATTGTTCATTTTCGTAAAAAATATTTCCAAAAGAATTTTGATTATTTAGTTTTAAATTAAATTCTACATTAACATGTTCAATAATATATTTATTTAACATATCTAATGCTCTAGAAAATGGAACTTCATAATCTAAGATTTTATAATCATAAGGATTATTACTTAATGAATTATTTAAATTATAAGAGGATAGAATGTCTGCTTTTAATTTTGAACGATCTATTTCAAAACCTTTTGGCATTTTTACTTCGCCATAAAACAACGGTGTTTCTGTCAAAACTTTTTTAAACATATATTAAAACTTTCTTAGACATTTATTATGTCTATAACATAACACAGTATTACTTTATATTCAAATATCGGTATTCCACGGATCTTTTGGATCTTCTATCAAATCCCAAGAAGTCGTATTTTCATTCCACTCATGGTAGTATCTCATTTCAGAATTTGATAATTGCTCTGCAGTTAAACTTGGTTCATTTCCTACAGGAGATATCCAACTAGCCGTTGAAATATTTTTTACCCAGGAAGGATAAGGTTGTTTTTGCCAAAAAATTTGATTTTCCGAATCCCACTCATAACCTATTGATGCATAATTTCCTCTAAATGGAGTTCCACTTCCTTTATGAGTATTATTAAAAGTTTGTTTATTAGTTTGAACCCAAAGATTAGAAGGCCAATTATTGTTTTTTTCTAAAAATGTTTTTCCTTGTGTTTCAGTAGGTGAATCTACATCATCTACAGCGACTACGGAAAGAACTAAATTTGTTTCAGATATTTTTGCAAAATGTTTCATTATTGAAATTGATACCTTATAATTACTACTCCATCACCGCCAGAGCTTCCGCCACCTTGATTTGTTGCGCCGCCACCACCGCCGCCTAATGCATCAGTTCCATCATCCGGACTATTTCCTTGACAACCAGCGCCTTTTCCTCCTCCGCCTGGTCCTCCGTTATCTCCAGAGCTTCCAAAACCTGCACCGCCGCCACCGCCGCCTCTTGCTACTGGTGAACCACTAATTTCAGAAGTAGCTCCAGCTCCTCCAGTTGTTCCTGTGTTACCTGTAGGTAAAGGTGATGAAGCTCCTGTTGCTCCTCCTCCTCCGCCGCCATGAGCAAAAGCTCCTGCTTGGTGTATACCGCTTGCTCCTCCATTTCCTTGAGGTGGACTTTGAGGTGGAGTGTTTCCAGCTCCTCCTGCATTACGTGAGCCAGAACCTGTTGATGATCCTCCTCCGCCTGATCCTCCATTAACTCCAGTACCTGGACCACCGCCACCGCCGCCGCCACCGGCAGAAGTTATTGATGAAAAAACGGAATCACTTCCTGAATTACCAAGTGAATTAAAACCTGAACCAGCAGCTCCACCACCGCCAACAGTTACTGGATATGATTGAACTGAAACAGGTAGTGCAACTGCCGGTGAAGCTCCTAATGGACTTGCTGTGTATGATGTGTCCACTCCTGGTGATTCTCTATAACCACCTGCTCCTCCTGCTCCTCCTACAGAACAACTTCCTGCTGGTGAAGGTAATCCTGATCCACATCCCCCAGCTCCTCCGCCTGCTAATACTATATAATCAACTACACTATCTGCATTTGCTTTTGATACTACAAAAGAACTTGTTCCAGTAAATGTGTGAATTTTAAAATTACCGTCTGTCGTGACAGTTCCACCTGAAGCCTCCATAAATGATTTACCTCCTCCAGCACCAAATCCTAAAACTTGATAACCAAAAGATTTATATCTTCTTGAATCTATGTTTGATGTATTCTTACCTGAAGAATGTAGTTTATTTTTTGAATTTCTCATATCTAAACTCCTTATGCGTCATTAGCTGCATCAGTAGTAAAGAATATTTTAATACCTAAAAGTCTTGCTACTCCGGTATACGTATCTCCACCTGCGTTCGCATCTCTAAATATTTGAAAGTAAGTTTGTTGATCTACTGCAGGAGAACCAGCAATGGTAACTGCTGAGCTTTCTGCCGTAACTTGTTGATCTTCTACTGTTCCTATGCCAGCATCTGTAACGTTTACGGCTGTTCCAAATTCAACATCGATAGTATCACTATCACCACACGAAACTCCTTGTAATCCAAATATACAGTCTCCTGTGTTTGTTGTACTAGGTGTCCAAAAACATTGGTAAGTAATTGTTCCTTCATTCCATGATTTAGGAAAAGCTACTGAAAATTGTGCAAAATCATCTGCAGTATCTGCAAAATCCATAACTTTCATATCTGGTCTTAAAGCTGTTGTTTCAACTTGAGCAGCTTCTGCACCATTAGTTGTTGTTGCATACATAGCGGAAGCCGGAACCCACATAGTTTCTTTTCCTGCAATTTGAATTGCAGCTGTTCCTGATCTAAGAACCCCTGTTCCTTTAGGATCTATATTAATACCAACATTAGTTTCACCTGTTGCTGAAATAACCGGTCCAGTAACTCCTGTACCTGCGTTAGCTACAGTAATTTCATTTACTGCAGAACCTGTTGCGGTAAGATTAATTAATTCGTTTCCATTAGTATCTAAAATGGCTGTTCCAATTTTAGGACTAGTTAATGTTTTGTTTGTTAAAGTTTGTGTTCCAGTAAGTGTTACATCTCCGGTTCCAAAACCAACATCATAAACCCCTGTGTTAGTTGTTACACCGTCAAAATAAACTAGCTTCCAACCTTTATCACTAGTTGCCCAAGTTACTGTAGCGCCTGATCCTGAAGCTGCTTTTAATTGTACTGTATGAGAACCTGATGTACTATTTAATATTAAATAAAAATTTTCTGTAAGAACTGGAAACGTTACAATTTTATTTCCAGAAATTGTTTGTGGAGATTCTGCACCTAAAACAATTACTCTTGTTGCAACAGTAGAACCTGTAGCGCCATCTGATTTAGATAAATCAGTAGTATTAGCACCTGCACCAGCTGCATTTAAAGTTTGTACTTTATAGCCACCAGATATCTGTTCTATAAGGTCTAAGTTATTATTTGTTTTTGTTCCCCATGTACCAGCATTTTCGCCAGTAGCCATTTTCTCTATACCGAGAGGTGTATATGATGATGCCATATTAAATCTTATCTCCTGTTCGAATATTCGAATTTATTGTTAATATATATTTCATCTAACCTACACTGTCAACATCTGTATAATTAGCATTTACAGTCCTAGTTACATCAGAATAACTAGCCGTCAAGACAGGATCTACATTAGCGTATCCTAGAATAGCATTAAACGCGCCTACTTCAGCTGTTATAGATAAACCTAATCCCACTAAACTAGCGTTAGTTACTTGTACTGTTGTTAATGAACCAATTGCACTTGTAACTGATTGACCGGCTAACAATGCTGGAGTTATATTTTCTACTGTTAAAGAGCCTAATGCACTTGTAGCTGATTGACTAGTTAAATCTATAATAGGGTTAGATGAAATAGAAATAGCGCCAACTGTTGTTTGAACTGATAAACCTGTAAGACCCATTACATCTGCAGGTGATATACTTCCTACTGCACTTGTTGCTGATAAACCAGATAGCCCTATTGAATGATCATCAACAGATAATAATCCTGGACTTGATGTTAAACTTAATGCAGGTAACGCAAGTGTGAGATCAGAAAATGCAGTTAAACTACCTATGTCACTTGTAATTGATAATGCAGGTAGACCTACAACATCTTCTGCTGTAAGAACTCCAACACTAGTAGTTGCAGACAGACCAGTTAAATTAAATACTGCAGACTCAACAGTACCCCAACCATTTTCACCCCAGTCAAGTGTACCCCAACCAGGTTTAATTTGTATACTTTCTGATGGAAGATTTACGGAAGCTGTTGCAGATAAACCAGGAAGTTCAACAGTAGGAAAACTACCCCAACTTTGGAAACCCCAAGTATTAGCACCCCATCCAACTGTATAGATATTAGTATCTCCCCAATCAGATTGACCCCAAGTAAAACGACCGTATCCTGAAGCAGCGCCTGTATATGAAAGGTTTCCTAAAGATGAAGTAGAAGAAAGACCTGTTACTGTTAGTGTAACGTCAGCCATTTTTTTACTCCTATGCTATCTGAACGATTGCGTTTCCTGCAGTTTGAGCTGGGAATTGAATTGTAAAAGTTCCGCTCGTTACAGTTTTATCAGCGCCAAAGTTTACAACACAAACTGCTCTATTAGTTGTAAATCCTGTAATTGCTGTTGTATTGTAAATTAAACAACCTCTTGCTGTAAATGTAGCTGAACTAAAACTAACATCATTAAATTTTACACATGCTGTATCACTAGATAAAACTGGATCAGCTGAAGCTGTTAACGCTGTTCCACCTGCAGTGTAACCCGTGTTTGAAGCTCCGCCATCAGTTTGACTTTGACTAACTTCCAACGTGTTAGTTGGAACTGCATTAGCAGATGAAGGTGCTGTGTAAACAGTTGTTGTTTTACTTAATGAAGCTGAGTTGCTTGAAAATAAAGCTAACTTATATGCGTTACCTGTAGGTGCACCACTTGCATCGTTAAAGTTGTGTCCACCTTGTAAAATTTCTACTTTGAATGAATTACATATTGCTGATGTTATTGCCATAATATTTTAATCCTTTTATGGAGACGGTGATTTGACTGGGATTCTAACTGTTCCATCCGTGTAGTCATCTCTTCTTCGTCTACCTAATTGTACTCCCGCGAATTTTTGTATCTCATTTTTATACTTTTGTTCGTACAATGTCAACATATCCGTTGGACCTTTTAAATACCCATAAGCTTCAGCTAAACAGGCATATAAAAGACCTTGAGGGAAGTTTAAACTTATATAATTAGTCTCATTACCAGACTCTAAAGTAGCTGGCATTTTATTATAATATATTCTAAATTTATAAGCTTGATCTGGTGTAGGAGCAAAATACATAGCTCCAGATGTAGTATCACTTAGTCCTGTAGCACCGCCAAACATAGCATAATATTTAGGTAGTCCTGTTACTACAGTTCCTGATGTACCAAATCCTCCAGGTCCCGTACTTCTATCTAAATACTCTGATAAATAAGTTTGATCTTTTTTCTCTAACCAACTACCAGAACCTGTTGTGGCAGATGTAGAATCAAATACTTCTATACCTCTAATAAACATAGCTCCTGCTGGAGCATTAATAGAATTATTACCTGCAGACAGAGTACCTTCTTGTACAAATCTATCTGAGTCCATAGGCACATCTAAGAATATTCTTTGCTGTGCATTTAAAATAATATTTTCTAAAACATCTGTAGTTAAAACATTAGAGTCTACTTCTGTGTAGCCCCTTATTTGTGTAACTAAAGTTGAATAACTGATTCCTGACATAATTAAGCTCTATCATTTATTGGGCCGTATGTACACTGCAAACCACCACCTGCTAAATACGTGCCAGCTACAAAATCCATACCTATGGCAAGGGCTGGAACTAAATAACTATTTTCTTCTGTAACAGTTGTATTAGCGTCATTAACGGAAGTAGTTTGTACCATTGTAACAGGTCTAGAACCAAATACTTTAGCTCCTATTGGATGAGAACTTGCTGTTGTTTTTTCAGGACTAACTCCTCTATAAGGAGCTGAAGTACCTCTTGAAACCACATTAAAAATATTATCACTTCTTCTTCCTCCAGTATATTCAATTACTTCGTTTTCAAACATACCTGTTACACTATTAACTTTTTCAATCATCATAAAACCTGAAGAAGGCCATGTACTACCTAACGTAGTAACAGTCGGCATATCATCTAAAGTAATTATTGTATCAGTTGCATTTATTGCATTAGTTAAAGTTGTGGCTAGTTCTAATTCTATTGCTTTATAATAAACAGTTCCGTCATCAGTAAGTAAAGGAGTTTTAACGTTTCTAAATCTAACGTGATCCCCATTTACTAAACCACTATTCTCTGCATTAACATTAAGTGCTGTTTGTGTAGGAACGAGATAAGTAGAACTAAGTTTAAAAGGATTATTTGGTAAAAAATCTTCTGTTGGAAATTCTGTTCTTGCAGGTCTTGCTTTTTCTAGACCTTGAGGATCTGCACTAACGGGTGTGGGCTCAAGTTGTGGTTGTTTAGGTTCAAATTCTGAAAAATGAACAAATGCACCATTCCATTCTGTAACCATTTCATCGTATGGAAATGCCATACCGGATCTGTCTGAAATAGCTAATGCGTATTTTCCTG
>Ga0209337_1003316_pt1 | contig 11381 bp, 5 predicted proteins | sample LinPmetageLP53_FD_184044 | JGI IMG/M metagenome (GOLD analysis project Ga0209337, IMG submission 184044) | Marine viral communities from the Pacific Ocean - LP-53 (SPAdes) (version 2) | ecosystem: Environmental > Aquatic > Marine > Oceanic | place: Pacific Ocean | collected 2010-02-08 | reverse complement strand
ACTTCTAACCCTGTAGCTTATCAACAAAACACAGACGGTAGTTTTAAATTTGAAACAAATAGCTATATTAGAAAAACTGCTGGCGGTGGACAAGAAACTGTTACATACACGTATACTAATCCTGTAAACGAAGAAGGAAACCCAATTGATCCTGAAGTAACAATTACAACAACAACCTCTCCAATTATACCTGCTTCTAACGAATACGAAGAGTACGGTATAACAAAAAGCGGTCTTCAAACATCAAGAGATGGTGTAGGAGACATAAAATCAATTAATTTATTACCTAAGTTTGTAAAAGAAACTAGAGTAGCTATTACAAATTCAAGTGGGTATCTTAGTAAAGAATTAAGCTATGGCCCTGCGAGCGCTATGCAAATGAATTTTTTTACATCTAACCACGACATAGAAGTTGGTATGACTATTTTTGCTCCTGGTATACCACCAAATACCACGGTGGCTACAGTTGGTAACTCTACTAGTAGTAGTAATTTTCCTGGTATGGGTATAACAATGACAAACCCTGTTTATGAGCAATGGCTTTTAGATGGCAGCGGAAGTGATGATAACGGCTATCCTTACGACACGCAAATACTAGGCGAAGAAGTTATATTTGTTAATTTAAACAAACAATCTAGCACTTGGCCTAAATACAAAAAACACGTATCTAGCACTAATAACAATTCTTATGATGATTACGAAGATGATGTTTACTGGCCAAATGAAGGTGGTAGATATGGTCTAGACCCGCAGCATGCTCAAGGAAATGGTTCTTATTATATAGATAACAATAGCGGTTTAACACATTTTAGCTCTAATATTTCTGGAAAAACTGTAATCTTAGATTATGTAAGCGATAGTTTAGGTACAGACGCTGAAATGCAAGTACACAAACTTGCTGAAGAAGCAATGTACAAGTGTATAGCATACGCTATTATGTCAACAAGAGCGAACGTGCAAGAGTACATTGTACGTAGATTTCAAAAAGATAAATTTGCAGCAGTAAGAAAAGCAAAATTAAGACTATCAAATTTAAAATTAGAAGAATTAACTCAAATACTTAGAGGTAAATCTAAACAAATAAAACACTAGTATATGCCGGAGATTAAACATTTTTTCAATCAAGGTAAAATGAATAAAGACCTTGATGAAAGACTAGTAGAAAATGGTCAATATAGAGACGCGATGAACATACAAGTTTCAACTTCAGAAGGTTCTGATGTTGGCGTTGTTCAAAATATATTAGGTAATGTTAATCTTTTTCCTGAAAACCAAATAGCACCTGATTCTGTTTGTGTTGGCGCTATTGCTGATGAAAAAAATAATTGTTTTTATTGGTTTGTTTATCACAGCACAAAAAATTTAATATTAAAATATGATGGTAGACGAATTGTTTTTGTTTTTGTAGACACAGACAATGTTTTAAAATTTGATAGTCATTTAATAACGGGTGTAAACATAATAGATGATTTTTTACTTTGGACAGATAATGTTTCAGAGCCTAAAAAAATTAATATAGAACGATGTATATCTGGTACTTATCCTAGTGGTTCTCACCACACAAACTTAGTTGTTCCTAAAAAAAATATTACAATTGGAAATTGTATAAAAGTAAGAGAGGAGCATATAACAGTTATAAAAAAATATCCTAAATCAAAACTTCACTTAGACCCAACGTATGTAGAAAGAAACGAAGCTGCAACAATATTTGATTTTGATCTAGATGGAGACGACGTGTTAATGGAAGTAGGTCAACAAGGGCAGATGGTTTTTAGTGAGTTTAAACCAAACAATAGTATTTGGAGCGTAGGTGATATTATTCTTTTAAACCCAAAAGACTCAATAAAACAATTACCAGAAAACTATCAAATAAGAATTAAAATCACACAGCAGATAAGTCTTGCCGATGGTGAATACGAGTTTAAAATATTATCAATATCAGATGTAACTAGTAAAAGTTTAATTGATTATAATTGTGAAAAAGAAGTTGAAAATATTATATTTACGCGTAAATTTGTAAGGTTTGGTTATAGATATAAATATGAAGATGGTGAATACTCTTCTTTTTCTCCTTTCACAGAAGTTCTTTTTAATCCAGGTGAATTTGAGTACAACGCTACAGAAGCTTACAACAAAGCAATGGAAAATAATTTAATTTCTTTAAAGTTAAGAAATTTTTTAACAAAAGAAACTCCTGAAGATGTTGTTCAAGTAGACATACTTTATAAAGAGTCTAATTCACCAGTTGTTTACATTGTTGATAAAATAAAATATAATGATACTGATAATACTTTAGTTAGTGGACAACAAGTTAATTTCTGGCATGCTAACTTATATGAAATAAAGTCTGATCTTATATATGCTGTTGTCTCAGAAAATCAATTATTAAGGGCTTGGGATAACGTACCTAAAAAAGCTTTAGCACAAGAAGTTACTGGCAACAGAGTTGTATATGCTAACTACGAGCAAAATTACAATATGAACATAAAACCTATTTTAAACGGAGATATTGTTTCAAGGTATAATAACAACACAACTTATTTAAATAATTATTTTCTTAATAATACAGACATACCAGTTCCTTTTTCCAACCCTATAGCAAGTAGTTATGGCCAAAGATCTTTAAAATCTTTAAGAAATTACCAATTAGGAGTTACTTATTTAGATGAGTACGGTAGAGAAACTCCTGTTTTTACTAGTGTTGGCGCTGGATTTGAAGTGCCAAAAAGATTTGCTGATAATAAAATTAAAATTGAAGGAAAAATAGACACGCTACCACCTAGCTGGGCTGATTCTTTTAAAGTATACATTAAAGAAACTTCTACAGAATACTATAATTTAGCTATGAGCCGCGTTTACAAAGCTAAAGACAGTGGTGTTTGGTTATCTTTTCCTTCTTCTGAAAGAAACAAAGTTGATGAAGAAACATTTTTAATATTAAAAAAAGCTGCAGACACTAATAAATTAATTGAAAACGAAGCTAAATACAAAATTTTAGCAATTGAAAACGAAGCTCCTGAATATTTAACTTTTGAAAGGTCTGAATTAGCATTATTTCCTTGTGGTGGCTCAAAAGCTGATGATGTGTTTGGAATAGACGGACCAACTGTAAACAAAAGAACTTTCAAAGTTACAATTGCAGAGTGGACTAATACTGGTGCTGAGGATTTAGACACTATTAGTGAGCTTCAAGTTGGATTTAAAAACCCTGTTACTAACGAGTATAGTAGTATATACAATATAAAGTCTGTTAAAAAAGAAACTTCTTACTATGTAGTAACCTTAGATAAGCTTTTTCAAACTCATGATGCTCAGTTTATATACCCTAGTTACCCAGACACACTTGATTTGGGTAATCTAGACATTGGGTCAAACATCAACATATTGTTTTATAAAAACGAAAAAAAAGTTGATCAATCAGAATTTAAAGGTGTATTTTTTGTAAAAATAAAATCTGATGAAATTATTGACGAAAACATATTGATTTTTGATGACGGAATTGAAATTGTAAACACCCTTCCTACTCACTATTTTTCTGATGAAGCCTCCAGGTCGTCTGGATGGAGTTATCAATCTCTTGTAAATGGAAATACTGAAAGCGAAATACAAAGTGGTGGTGCACCTTATACGGGATCATATTATGATTTTTCTTGGGATTATTTGTTAGACTTTGGCTCGGGAAGAACAGGAAGCAGCTCTGATAATGATTTGTTTCCAAACGCTGATGATTTGACCGGCGATACTATTGGTGGGTTTTTCATTGATAACGCAGCTTATATAGAAGTAAAAAAAGAATTTGGGGGTTGTGGTAATAGCAGTACAAATAGCCCAAAGCATGTTATGCAGACGGTAAGAGATGTAATCGCAGAGTATAATTCTGACAATCCTTCAAATCCATGGAACTATAGTATTAATTCTGGTTTTTCCCAAACCGCTGCAAATGCGTTAATGGATGATGTTATTCCTTGGTACGAAGATAAAAGAAAATCAACTCTTCCAACTTCTATAGGTGCGGGTGCAAATAATAGACCTAATTTTGGTAAAGGTATATATTCTTGTTTAGCTGTAGATGCTGATGAGTTTGGATTATTTACCGCGCCCCAAGCATTTGCGTGGAAAACCGCTGATCCTAGCGATCCTAATAATATTAGTCAAGGTGGGATTAAGCACTTTGTAGAAATATCTTTTTCTGGTATGTCAGAAGACCTGTCTAGTGGTGATGCAATTACCAGTGATAACGACGGCGCTGAGTTACAGTATGGTAATACTAACAATTATTCTGCTTTTAATTTAAATGTAAATCCAGATGCCCAAGCAGACTATGCGCAAAATTATAGTGCTTTAAACAATGAGCTACAAACATTAATTAGTAGATTATCAGTTGGTAGTAGATTTAAAATAAGAGGTGCTGAACAAGATGAAATATTTACTATAAAAGGTGTTGGAAAAGAATGTAGATATAATCACACGTCGTGGTTTCAAGTTTGGCAAAGATGGTTTAGGTATCAGGCCACTGGTGGTGATCCAGGTTTACGCGATTCGACGCAAGAGTATTTTGACATGTTTGGAAAACACACAAATAGAAGAATAACATATATATTAGAATTAGACAAAGACCTATCTCAAATCACCCTTGATGGCGATGATATTCTTCACGCTAACAATGTTAATATTAACAAACCTTTGGCTTTTCAGTTTATTTCAAAAAGAACTACTGGTGATGGAGGTAATGAACAAGTAGTTTCTGAAAACCCAGCTATGTGGGAGACAGAGCCAAAAGAAACAGTGGATTTAGATATTTATCACGAGGCTAGTGAAGCGCTGCCAGTTGCTATTAATGAAAAAAACAACACAAGGTTTGTTCCTTTAGGAAGTGTTGTTAGCTGTCCAGACAAGCCTGGTGTGATGTCAAGTAATCTTACTTACGTTATTGCTTGGGATAATAAAAAAGTAACTTTATCACAACCTATTGATTTAAGTAGATATACAGATTCTAATAAGTTAGTTTTTACAAGACCTAACGACTCTAATACTACACTACGAATTGATGTTGCCGCTACAAACGCAGACACTACTTTACCAAGTAATACTTATATAATAAAACACGAAGTTAGTAGAAATCCATTTGCACTTTCTTGGTACAATAGCTTTTCTTTTGGCAATGGCGTAGAGTCAAATAGAATAAGAGATGATTTTAATCAACCAACAATTGACAAAGGCGCTAAGGTAAGTGCTGTTTTAGAAGAAAATTATGAAAAAGAAAGAAGAAGTAGCGGGTTAATATACTCTGGCATATACAACACTAATAGTGGTATTAATAATTTAAATCAGTTTATTCAAGCTGAAAAAATAACTAAAGATTTAAATCCTACCTACGGTAGTATACAAAAGCTTTTTAGTAGAAAAACTGATTTAGTTACTTTTTGTGAGGACAGAGTAATAAAAATATTATCAAATAAAGATGCTGTATTTAACGCTGACGGAAACACTAATTTAACTGCTACAAATAGAGTTTTAGGTCAAGCAATGCCTTTTACCGGTGATTATGGTATATCCAAAAACCCAGAGAGTTTTGCTGTAGACAACTATAGAGCGTATTTTACAGACAAGCAAAGAGGCGCTGTACTTAGACTGTCAATGGACGGTATAACACCTATATCTGAATATGGCATGTCTGATTATTTTAAAGATAATTTAAAATTAAATAGCATGTTGATAGGTAGTTTTGATACTAAAAAAGGTGAATATAATCTAACAATGCCTAATACTCAAAAAACTGTTTCTTTTAAAGAGTCTATAAACGGTTGGCCAAGTTTTAAATCTTTTATTCTAAAACAAGGAATCAGCATGAGCGGCGATTACTACACTGTTAAAAACAGCTTACCTTATAAGCACCATGTAAAAACTTATAAAAACCAAGAAATAGATAGAAATACTTTTTACGATGAGTATTCAGCTTCTTCTGTGAGCATTTTATTAAACGACATGCCTAGCATTGTTAAGATGTACAAAACATTAAGCTACGAAGGTTCACAGTCTAACGTTAACAAAGATGTTACAAGTGTAGAGACTGGTTACTATAATTTACAAAATAAAGACGGTTGGAAGTCAAAAATAAAAACAGACAAACAAACTGGTATTGTTTCAGAGTTTATAGAAAAAGAAGGTAAATGGTTTAATTTTATTAAAGGTAATAATTTTGAAGAAGTTGTTGATTTAAAAACTAAAGAGTTTTCTTTTCAAGGTGTTGGTAGGCCAATTGAATTTGAAATAGATCCCGATATAGACATGCCAATTGAAGGTTGTACAAACTCAACTGCTATAAATTATAATTCAGAAGCTACTATTGACAATGGTAGCTGTGAGTTTAACACAATAGATTACGAAGAGTCTATTGGTGGTTGTATGGATACAAGTGCAAGTAACTATAATTCTTCAGCAACTTATGACGATGGGAGTTGTGAAATACCTTGCGTGCCAGTTCTTGGTTGTACAAATCCAAACTCATTAAACTTTAACCCTAACGCAACAGAAGATGATGGATCTTGTATTGTTATAGTTCGTGGCTGTACAGACATGAGAGCTTCTAACTATGATCCAAACGCTAATGTAGATGACGGTAGTTGTGTTATGATTGACCCTGATCCAACAGTTAGTTATAGTTTAACTATAAAAGACTTAAACGATAATGATATACAAAAGCAATAAATTATGGCAATAACTTTTAACCCAAACAATAACTACAACGTTGAAGTTGTTGAAGAGCCAAATGCAAACTCTTTAAACCCATCTTTTTCACTTGAAATTAAAAATTCTGCTGGAAATATTCCTGGCACAACTTACGGTCTTCCGTTTGTTGAAATGAAAATAACACCAACTAACTCACAAACAAGACCTTTACTAGCTTGTAACCTTGAGTTTGACAAATCAGATAATCAAACTCCTTCATTTACTCATAATTATATATATCAAAGTTTAGGTGTACTGCCTTGCGATCCACCTCCACCGCCGTATACTATTAATAGCAATTTTAACGTTGTTAGTTCTTTAGAACATTTTCATAGCATTTACCGCTCACAGACACAGTGTAGCAGTGTTATTGGAGGTGTTAATCCACCAAATTTTTTTGGTAATTCTTTTACGCCACAACAAGGTCCATACTTCGTAGATTACGACCCTAGCTTTACTTTAACACAAGTTTCAAACAACAAGATTGGTATTACAAAAATTATATTTATAGAAATTTACGAAGATGATAACGGTAATTTAGTTAATGATAATTTTTCACCAGATATTGAAGGTAATTCAGAAGCTTGGTCAATGTGGAATTATCAGAGTGGTGTTTCAATAACAAACAAAATATATCCAGTTTTTATCAAAGCTTTCGTTTTTTTAGATACGGCATTACTGCCTTCAATAACAGCTGATACAACTTTATTTATAGATATAGACGAAACACAACCTATTTACGGTTGTAATGATTCTAGTGCTTTAAACTATGACTCTTCAGCCACTGTAGGTAATGGTAGTTGTTTGTATTCACCCGTGTCTAATAAAATAATAGTAAAAGATGTTGGTAATGTAATGACGTCTCAACAAGGTGCTTACGTAGATCCACCGTTTCCTTCTGAAGTGATTTCAATGCCTCAGCTTGGATTAAACACGCAAGATTTAAGCAACTTACCTGTAATGCCAAAAAACTTAGCAATAAGTCAAAAAACTATTGTTGTTAATGGCCAAGATGTTATCCCTAGTATGGTTTTGTCAAACACATACTTTGCTGGTGAACACGTTAAAGAGCTTGTGCATATAAAGCTTTTTCCTAGACAAAAAATTTTAAACACAGGATCTATTTTATACACTGGCACATCTCCTATACTTACAAAGGCACTTGCTATTTTTGATTTTCCTTTAGCTGGTGGACCTTTTCCAAATTACGAAGCCTCTCTTCCAAACGCAGATCCATTGCAGTGGATGGGTGAAGCTATAAACAACTTAACAGGAGCTGGTATTAGGATTTTAAATAATGGCATTGGAAATGACGGTAAACCAAAATATGTGCCTGTTAGCCTTACTTCTGGTTTTTCTTTAACACAGTCCGAGCGAGCAAAATGGTGGCCAGCTGGCCCTGATGGCATAATTGGCGATGTACCAACAACAGTGCTAACTTGGCAAGTGCCAAACAACAGTATACAGTGTTTGCAGCCTGACGGAAGTATTTTTAGTGTAGGTGTTGTAGGATTGTGGGCTGAAGAGTTTTACATACCAAACACATCTGGTCAAATTTTTAGTTTTCCTGGACTTGAGTGGTTTCCAAAAAAAATAGATTTATATGTAAAACTTGATTTTATAATGCCAAACCATGAAGTTGTTGTAAATCTAGACTTGCAACATAATAATTTATTTTACTTTAACTATCAATAAAACATGAAATTAATAAAGAACATAGTCATAGATACTTCTCCAATGTCGTCTGGTGCTGTTAGTAGGTCTTTTACTGTTATTGGAGATCCTGGTTCTGTTTTTTCTTTAACTGTTACAAATGAAGATAGTTATTTTTATAATTTTTCAGAAGAGTTAGATAAAAATGGTGCTTTAAAAGTTGCAACAGCTTTTACTGTTACACCTACAAGACTAACGCTTAAAACTATTGACAACTCTGGTATTTATAGAGGCATTATTGATTTTCCAGCTATAACAGATGACGATGAGTATAGCATAGTTTTAGAGGCGAGTTTAGCAAATGACACAAACTTAGATACTGTTATTTCTAATAACGGTGTTTATATATTACCTAAAATATACAAATACCATGATACTACAGTAACTTTTTCTTTGTCATCTGCTGGTAGCTCAGGAAGTTACAACTCTTTACCCAGCAATGTTACTTCAACTGGTGTTAGTAGTTCTGTTAACAAAACAAAACATAAAAGATCGGTTTCAATATCATGGCCAGTAACTCTTAGTACTAGCCAGTTTGTTATAGCTAGACAACCATTAGTTTCTGATTTTCAATTTACAATAACAAAAACGTCAAGAACAGCTGGCGCAAGTACTAAATCCGTTGAGTTAACAAATATAACAGGTCTTTCTGTTGGTATGAGTGTAGCTGGTACTGGTATAGCGTCTGGATCTGTTATAACAAAAATAACACCTGGTTATTTAAATACTAATAAGTCTTCAGATTTGGAAGATGTTTATGATATTCCAAAAGCTATTAACACGGACGCGCACGGGGTTCAGAGCGTAGTTGATGATGCTGGTGGTACAATAACTATTGATAAGGCTTCAACTTTTAACGCTGATATAACGGTGACTTTTACAGCAAAAGGATCTTCACATAGTAAAACTTTTAACAACACTGCTTTTAGTGTTAAAAACTTTATTTTAACTATTGATCCTGTGGTAACAACTACTGATGCGGTAGTTTCTAACAGCACTACAATACCTATTACAAGCACAAATGGTATAAAAGCTGCGGAAGGAGTTTTAATGACTGGTATAGGTGTTACAAACACTTCGCCACATGTAGACGCTATTAGTGCTGGCGTAAATATAACGGCTAGTTCAGCTCAAACGCTAGAAAACGGGCAAACAGTAACTTTTACAGGTAGCAGTAGGTCTGCAACAATAACCGCAGATTTAACAATATTGCAATACGGTAAAGATGATATAACATTAACCTTAGCTTTAGATAACATTTTAACAGTAGGATAACATGCAAATAACATTAACATTTTCAGAAGAATTAAATAGTTCTTTACAAATAGGAGATACAGTTTGGTATATAAACACTGGGCAAGCTGGTGGCTATGACGCAGCGCAATCTTCTCTTGCAAAAAAACTAGGTATTGTAAAAAATATAATTAATCAAAACGAAAACAATAAAATTATTGTTAGTAATAATTTTATTAGTGAATCACCGGCTTTAGACGATGTTTTTATTATGTTTTCTAAAGATAGTAGGGCTAATACTTCAAGTTTAGTTGGTTATTACGCACAAGTTTCTTTAGAAAATAATTCTAAGGAAAAAATAGAGCTTTTTGCTGTAAGTTCAGAAATAAGTCAAAGTAGTAAATAATTGATAAAAAGTGTAATTATAAATAAAATGAATATGAATACAAAAAATATAATATCATGCCAATAGGTAAAAAGAAGAGTCCTGCTAAGTTTATAGGTGCTGTAACGCTTGGTTTAGGTGTAATCAAGGGTGCTACTTCTATTATTGGTGCTCAACAAGAAAAAAAAAGACTTAGAGAAGAAAACACAATAGCTCAAAATAATTACCAGCAAACAAGAAGAGATATTCAAGGTTTAGAAATAACAAATCCTTATAAAGATTTAAACACTAGCTTTGAAAACACTTTTGAAGATATGACTGTTAATCAACAACAAGCACAATTTCAAGCTCAACAAGGTGCTCAAGCTAGAGCAAACTTATTATCTAACTTACAAGGTGCTGCTGGTAGTAGTGGTATAGCTGGTTTAGCACAAGCATTGGCAAACCAACAACAAACACAAACAGCTCAAATATCTGCTAACATAGGACAGCAAGAAGCTGCTAACCAAAGAGCGTCTGCTCAAGGAGCTATGAACGTTCAAAACATGACACAGCAAGCTCAACAAACAGTTGCTTATGGTGACTCAATAAGAGAATCAAACGAAAACAAAAGACAAATGAATTTACTAGATTTAAGATCTGGTAGACAACAAGCACAAGCAGATTTTAGAGGCGAAATGCAAGCACAAAACCAAGCTATGATGGGAGGTGTTGGTGATATTTTAGGAGCTGGATTACAAGGATTTGCTTCAGGTGGTGGATTTAGTAAAGATGGTTTTAAAATGGACACGTTTTTAGGTAGAGAAGGTGGTGGGGATTTGTTAGGAGAAGTTTTTAATAAAAAAACAATTAACAATATAACAACTGGTGGGCTTGGAATTGGTGGTTAAAATAAACAAATAAATTATGGCGATAGATTTTTATGAATTAGGAAGACAATCAGGGGCTAAAACACCTAAAGGACAGCAAAGTGGTTTTCAATCATTAGTTAGCTCTGCAACAAAACCTATAGAAGACATGCTTGCTAAAAGTAAAGCTGCTACAGCTTCTTTAACCGCTGCTATGCCAGCTGGTGTACCTATAGAAAAAGTACCAGAAGAATTAAGAGTGCAAGTAACTAATTTTTTAACTGAAAATAAAAAGTCTTATACAGATGCAACCAAGGTGATTGCTTCTGGCATTAATCCACAAAGCGACAGGTATAAAAATGCGGTTGAAACTGTAAACAAGGTTAACGCTAGATTTGAAAACTTAAGCGGTAACTTAGAAAATATAGCGCTAGAAAGACAAAAATATTTAGATGACCCTAGTTACTCTCCAA
>Ga0209337_1003315_pt1 | contig 11382 bp, 13 predicted proteins | sample LinPmetageLP53_FD_184044 | JGI IMG/M metagenome (GOLD analysis project Ga0209337, IMG submission 184044) | Marine viral communities from the Pacific Ocean - LP-53 (SPAdes) (version 2) | ecosystem: Environmental > Aquatic > Marine > Oceanic | place: Pacific Ocean | collected 2010-02-08 | reverse complement strand
TTAGAGGATTTACTCAAAGAGGAAACGATTTGCTCGCTCTCATTTCGGAAAAAGGCGGAACGGCTGTTAAAGTCACTTCAACCAAAACGAAGTTAGAGTGAGTATTATGGCAACAATAAAGTGGCTTGGAGGAAGTAGCACTGCTTCTGCAACTGCGGCTAACTGGAAAGGTGGTTCAGTACCCGGTGCTAACGATGTTGCCCTTTTTGACAACGAAGGTTTGGCAGACTGCGCTTGGACTTTAACAAGCAGTGGAAGTCTTACTGTTTCGGAAATAGTCATTGAATCAAATTTTGACCATCAAGTTATTTTAAACGCTATACCATTCGTAAAAGGGTTGTACCTAAACGGTATTTTAAACGCAGGTTCGGCAGGAACAATTGTATTCCAACATGGTGCATCTCCTAATTTTTTTGGCACATACAAAACATACAATGAAAGATTTATACTGATTGACTCAAACGCATCTTATGTAGGTGATGTGACTTTTTCTCTTGAAGGAAGTGCATCACCATTAACAAAGTTTGATGATGGAAACCACCCTATTGTGCGATTGACAGGTGGCAAATTTGCTCCCGATTATGTTGCTCCAACATCAACAAGTGGCAAGGCAACATTTACATCATTTACAATCGCGTCGGGTGTGAACTTTCTTCCGGATGGCGCATTAGTGGATAATGATAGGCTAAAAGTATTTTCTTTTGATGCAGTCACAATGACTGATGCTACAACAGTTGACTTTGGTCTTTCGACAGTTGAGTTCACAGCCACCAGTAGTGGCATACAACTACCTGTGGAAGGCGCAACAGGTTATCCTGCTACATTCTTACCTTACTACCGAAAGGTAGTGCTAAAGGCTAACACAGCAGGTCATAAAATCTTAATGGCTGACAACACATTTCTTAGTGTGGAAGAGTTGGAAATACAAGACGGTGTTATGTTTCTTGGGCCACAAACGGCGACTGCACAAGGAGCGGATATTCGCTCAATGAAAACCCCTGTGATTCGTGGAACTTGGTCGTTTTCCCAAATATCAGCAGGTGTGTATCGAAGCCCAAGACACGCTTCCGGGCCAATGCCAAAGGTCAACGGCAATTTTCATATCACAGGTAAATTAGATGTTGATGGTCTTATTGACCCAACAGGACTTGAATTAAACCCACAAGGTTCTAATCCGGGTGGTACAGCGGCAAATACTCTTTGGCTCAACAGTGGTGACAGCAACAAACTCTATCACGGGTCAAGCGAGGTAGGTGGTGGTGGCGGTGGTATCACAGCACTCACAGGAGAGGTCACGGCGAGCGGCTCCGGCTCAGTAGCGGCTACTATTGCTAACTCCGCAGTAGTTGCTGATAAATTAGCCAGCAACGCTGTCACTACTGCAAAGATAAACGCTGATGCTGTGACGAATGCTAAAATTGCTGATGATGCGGTTGACACAGAAAATATCGCTGATGATGCAATCACAGCCGCACTTATTGATAATGGGGCAGTAGGCACAGCGGCTATTGCTAACGATGCTGTCACAGAAGACAAGTTAGCCAACTCACTACTGGCTGAAATTGATGCCAATACAGCCAAGACTGGTATTACCTCCGGCCAAGCAACTGCTATCACGGCTAATACAGCAAAGGTCACTAACGCTACACACAGCGGAGAAGTCACAGGGGCAACTGCGCTCACTATCGCTGACAATGTGGTTGACGAAGCAAACCTCAAGGTATCAAATACCCCTACTAACGGCTACGCTCTTACAGCGCAAAGTGGAGCAAGTGGTGGTTTGACTTGGGCCGCTATGAGTGGTGGCGCACCTGCCCTTCAATACCTAAGACTCTTTATGAAAAACCTAAGTGGCAACGCCAACAACTACACGGCTACTGGCTCCTATCAAATTTTAGACATAGCCAACACATCAAATTGGGGAGAATCGACTACTGGAACTCATAACGACATAACAGTGACAAACGCTTCCAGTGACCACATAGTTCTCGGTGCAGGTGGGCTTTACCACATTATTGTGACTATCGAGTTTTTCCCTGTTAGCGGAGTCACCAGCCGTGATATGTGGATGGTTGTTAGTACCGACACATCAAGTACGGGACAATTAGGAAATGCTCGAAGTCAAAATGGTGTTGACAACATAAAACTACAACACAGCACTTATCACGAAGTTCCTTCGGGAGGCAGTGACGATGAAATCTATATTTCAATCCGTTCTAATTCAAACAACAGCAACATTATTGCATTTACTGACCACCGAAGCACCATCCATGTCACCCGTGTAGGAGATTCGACAGTATGACACTACAAACAAAATTAGAAACAAGATTTCCCGACCATGATTGGTCACACATGGTCGAAGATTCGTGCTTTATTGTAAGCAAAGGAGTGTATTGGATTAAGCAAAGTGCTTGGTACAATGACCTTCCTCAATGGACTTCGGATGAAATTAAAGCATTTTTGGAGAGTTAAATATGAAAGAAAAAAGAAAGGGAAAAATTGTGTACCTACCCCCGGAAAGGTGCTATACCAATGTGAACATTGAAAAGACGGAGCATGGGTACGCAGTATATAGGGTGGGCGAAAACAAGCCGTTTTCCTTCATCCCGACATCAGCAGTTAAGCAAATTGAATACAAGGAGTGAACAAAATGGACACCGAAATGATTATCTTGCTCGCCGCCATCGCCGTTGGTATTGGTTTGGCTGGGTACAAAGCATACAAAAAATTGATGGCAGATGGTAAAATCACACTCGATGAAGTGATTGACTTGGCTGGCGACCTAAAAGAACTCGTCGATAAGTTGCCATCCCCATCTGCAATGAAGAAAATGAAAAAGGACGAACTGATTGCCCTTGCTAATGACAACGGTCTCGCAGTTGATGGAACAAAGGCTGACCTCATCTCCCGACTTAAAGAAGCAAAGAAGGTGATTGAAGATGCCGAGGAATGAAGAAGACAGACTCGATGAATTAGACGACCGAGTTCGCCTACTTGAACAGGCAGTGCTTGAGTTGTCAACAATGGCTAAATACATTAAATACGCCGCTATCGCCCTGTTCGCTTCCTTTGGTGTTGATGTGCAGGGTGTGATGTGATATGACCTACTGTACCAGCACTGATGTATCAATCCGACTCGGACTTGACTCAGCACAACAGGCTCGAGCGGCTACCCGCATCACAAGCGCCATTGCTCGAGCGACAATCAACATTGACCAAGAGTTCCGTGACTACGGTAGGACTGCCCCAACTGGCGCTACTGGCAACATGGCCGCAATTCTTAAAGAAATATGCGCTGACCTCGCATCGGCAATTTACCTTGAGGACGATTCGGCATTTCATCAGTCCGGCGTTGAAGCAGTTCGCTCCAATGTTCTCCGAATGAGAGGCAATGGTGAACTCCAGCGACTCGCTCATTTGGGAACGGTGAGTTGACATGGGTTATACAATCAACCTAAAAAATAGGCTTGGTAGCGTTAGTGCTACAATTAGGGACAGGCAACTCAATGCCGCAATGGATAATTTTGAGAAGACTGCTGGCGCAGTCATTGCCAACGCAATCAAAGATGTACTAAGACAAGAAGCCGCAAGCACTCAGCGTTTCATCAACGGAGCAGTCAGTCCCCGACAGCGATACATGGGTAAGCGAGTGGCAGACTCTATTGCGGTTGAGATGGGACAGGACGAGGCTGACAACATAGTGGTTAGATTTGGTGCTGACCCAATGGACGACGGTGGGCCGGAAGGTTCTCGTGGTGGGAAGTTGGCACTGCTACTCGAGTACGGAGCACGACCGTTTGAATACGGATTCACATTCAAGACAATTAAGAACGCCCCTTCGTGGGGCAGTGGTGTTGGCGAAGGCGGTTTCATTAACGCCAAAGGTACCAATGCCACTCACCCCGGTTTCAAGTCAATAGGCTGGCTCGAGCGAGCAGAAGAGCGAGTTAAGCCGGAGATAGGACAAGCAATAGCAGATGCACTTAGGGAGGCATACGGATGAGCATAGCAACGACAACCCAATTTTGGACAAGCAGAATGAACGGCGGCGACCCGTCGAATTTGACAGACTACGGTACCGACAACGCCTCATTCACACGAAGTGGTGGCGATAGCAGTTCCGGTAGTGAGGTCAGTGGTTCATGGCAGATTCTCGCAGGTGCTGGACAAGAGTGGTCAATCACCCCTACCAGCAACGCCTACACTATGGTCGTCTGTTTCAAAATGACCAGCACTCCGGCAGACACCACAGTCCTCATGGAACTCGACAACGGTACTCACAAAGCACAGGTACAGGCTACCGGTGACTTGCAGACGCTGAGGCTCGTGGGAGCAACGAGTACGACAATGACTAATCTTGACTTGGGACAGGCTGGTGCCTTCGACGCAGTACCTATCATGGTGAGGCTGACCCTAAGTTCAACGGGAACGGCTACCATGTACTGCCGGGAAATTATCGAAGACGACGCAGGTATAGCCAACTATGTGCAGGTCACAGGCTCCAGCGGTTCCTCTAAGGCAATCAAGTGGGGCAACGACAGCGGTACAATCATTTGGAACAATGTGTATTGCACCACCTACGGTGCATTCGACCCCGATGAAATGTCCACATCCCCATTCGTCACCGACAGTCTAATGAGGATGGGCTTGTCAATCGTCGAGTTGCTCAAGGACAGCAAGCGATTTTACCTCAAGAACCAAGTGTCAAACGCCTCAATCTTGTACGGTTATGACATCTCATCGCAGATGGTCACACGAATACCACAGCCGTCAATCCATGTCCTCCTAAAGCAATTGGAGTCACCATCATTCACCACTCTCGGTGGTACACGAATCGAACAGAACTATTCGGTGATTCTATTCATCACCACTCGTGGTACTGACTACAAGAACTCGTACCGCATGGGACTTGAGATTGCAGGGGACACCTTTGATGAACTGTACACCAATACCGGTTTGCTCGGCAACACCGACAGTCTAACCGACTACACTATCTCATTTGACACCAAGATGGACGATGATGAAGTTGTGTGTGTCCATAGGCTGGAAGTCACCTATATGCGACGGCTAAATATGCTTCACAGGTGAAACCCTTAAGTGATAAGCCACAGGTAGCCTGTACTAAGGTGAACCTTTATGGCTTCTAATCTCAAATACCGATATGTCGCACTGACCCCCGAACACACTACAAACACTGGCGTTCGCACCTACGGAACAGCATCGGCTGGTGCTTCCTCTCGAATTGGCGGAGAAGCAGACAGTGAGTCGATTCAATACCAATTTGACCTCTTGACCCGAGCAGACATGAGTCACTACGGTGCACAAAAGTCCGTGAACGGCAAGGAATACTCGAGTGGAAGCCTCGACTTGGTTATGCAACCGGACGACTTCCTCGGTCTTTGCATTTACGGTATTTACGGTGACAACACTGCGAATCCACCCGCTTCCGCTGGCTATGTACAGACTGCCAAAATCCACACCTTTACGGAGGCTTCCGACCAAGTTCTCCCATCATTCACTCTCGAAGTGGGTCGTGAAGAAAAGGAACACACCTACACAGGTATGTGTGTTGAAAGCCTTTCGTTCAGCGCATCCCACGGTGAGTACGCAACAATCAGCGCATCACTCACTGGTAAGTCCGAATCAGCACTCGCTACCCTTGCCAACCCTGACCTCGCCGGTGACACAGTTGATGGCTTCCACTTCGCAGAAGGCACCGTGGCTTTTTCGACAGCAGGTAGTCAATCAGTAATCAGTACTCGAATCCAATCAATCAGTCTTGACTTCAACATGAACCTCGACACAGATGCGGCTTGCTCAATCGGCAACCGAACCTACCTCCGACAACCTCTCCCACAGATGAGAGAAATCACCGGTACTGTTGAGTTCTCAACAGCACACGATACGGGTGCCACAGACGACCCCGGATATTCAACAGCACTCAGTACTGGCGGCGCTATCTTTGATGGTGACGGGAGTATTCCAGCCCTACAATTGCGATTTGTTAGCGGGTCCAGTGAACTTTCCATTAGAGTCCAAAAATTGCGATGGGAAGCACCTACATCCAATGTGTCGGGCCGTGACACTGAAACACTCAGCATGTCCTTCGTTGGTTTGCTTGACCAAAGCACCGGCACCATGTCAAAGATGATTCTAACAAACACCGGCAACAGTAGTGCACTAAGTGGCGCACGATACTCCGCACTTTGAGGTGATTTAGTTGGCATCACCAATCCAAACCCCAGCCAATATGACAGTCATTAAGATTGTCAGCGATATGGCTTCGATTGACGCTGGCCTACAAACAGCACTGCGGGCAAGAAACGCCAACGACACGGTATTTTCAATCGACATTATTCGTAGTGCACTCAACAACCAAGTTGTTGCGTATATCACATACGAAGCCGCACCATGAGGTGATTAAATGAAGAGAATGAAACCAATTAAAGGAAGCGAACTCAAGAACCTACACGGCGTTAAGCCAAAGAGTGTAGGAATGGTGCCCGAGGCACCTGTACCGGAACCTAAACCAGCAGTGGTTGAAGTTCCAAAGGCTGTCAAGCCAAAGAAAAAGACAAGTAAAGCAAAGAAGAGTGTGAAGAAAGATGGCAGTGATGAAAAAACAATTTGATATTGGTAGCAAGAAAATTTGGGTCCGACAAGCAAGCGGTATGGAACGCTTGAAGTACGAAACCCTACTCGCAAAAACCTTCCGAAAGTTCAAGCATTTTGGACCGGATAACACAAAGTGGACGCCCGAGCAACAAGAAGAATTTCTTGTGGCCCTCGAAGACGCTGGTGCATCTATGGAAGACCAAATCCGTGACATGGTACCAGCCTGTCTTGTTGATGATGTGGACATGAACCTCATTGACCGGGACGACCTAATGGAAATTTTCGACTTCGTTCGTGGCGGAGAGGACACACCGGAAGGTGCTGTCCCTTTGGACTCGTGAGCAAGGTAGCCCCGGCACTTTGCTCATCGTTCAAGGGAGTTCTCCCTTCGGTGTTGCTCGAAAGATACACTCAAGAGGGAGGCTGGCGAATGATGGAATACGACCTCGCTTGTCTTAACACTATACACGATGGTATAGAAGAATCCCAATCATCCTCCCGCAAGGACGGAGCATCTATGGAAGCACGGCGAAAGCAACGCCGTGGACAGGCTATGGACGACGATGCTATGGTCGCATTATTGAAACAACAGGGCATACCTGTGAATGAATAGGGGGTGTGATACATGACTCGAATTGGTGCATCCCAAGTCTTTTTCAACATTGTTGCTCAGTTCAACGCTGAGAAGTTGATTAAGGACAGGGAAGCAATCAACACCGTTATGAAGGCGGTTTCGATTGACACTGCCGAAGCAATCATGAAGCCGATGGAAGATGCGGCTAAGGCCATAGGCATGATGGTTGACGAAACAACCGTCTTGGCCCAAGAACTCGGCTTCGCTTCTATTGAGTTCGAGAAGTTCTTTGGTTCAGCGGCTGATGTTGACACCATGCGTGACAGTGTGGTCGAACTCGGTATGTCCTATGCTATGACCGCAGAAGAAGCGTTGGCCGCAGGTTCTCGTGCATCCCAAGTAGCCAACTTGATTGGTCGTGCAAATGTCGGAATCCTCACTGAATTGGCTTTCCAACTTTCTGAAATCTCCGACCTCAACGCTGAGGAAGCACAGCGTGGTATTATTCAATTGCACCAGCAGACGGGTATGCTCTTTGGTGAACTTGACCAAGCGGCATTCAAACGCTTGAGCCTACAAGAGCAACAGAATATCCTCATAAGAGAGGGTGCTGTTGCACTCGACGCACTGAACACCATTGCTAACCGCTCGGTTGCCCTTGAAGGCGACTTGGTTCGTGTCATGGGTACATTCGCCGCACAGGGTGAGTTGGTCGGTGACTCGTTTGAGTTCATGGCCGCTCAATCCGCAGTCCTACTCGAAGCAGGTGAGGAACAAGGTACAGCAGGTCGTGCCCTGCGTATGATGTACGCTCGTCTTGGTGGTGACATCTCCGGTGCTCGAACTGAAATCGAGGCTCTTGGTTATGAGTTCACTAAGGGCGACGGTATCAATAAGCAAATGAAAACCATGCAAGAAATCATGGAAGAACTTAAATCCAAAGGCTGGGACCAACTCAATCCGGCACAAAAGCAGAATATCGCACAGACCATTGCTGGAAATCGACACTATGTCCGTTTCATCAAGTTGATGGAGAACTATAATCGTGCAGTCCAATTGGCCGCAGACGGTACCGCTGGTTTTGACTCAGCCAGTGACCAAGCGACTAAGGCTCTTGAGCACCAAGCCAACCTGCTTAAGATAGTAAGGAATGACCAAGAGTTGTTAAAGGCGGAGATTGGTGAGGGACTACTACCTGCCACCACTGCCTATGTGGAAAAGCAGAATGAGATGCTCGAGGTTATGAAAAATCTATCAAGGGGTACTGGTCCACTTGGTGAAGGTCTTGGTAGGCTTGCCGCTAACCTCAAAGTTATGGGTGGTGCAGTCAAGTTGGGTCTTGGAATCCGCACTCTCGGTGTTGGTTTCGAGATGTTCACTTCGATTCAAAAGCAATTGCACGGTATTCTTGTTGCTAACGAGCACCTACACAGCAAGCAAGCGAACCACCTTGCGTTCAATGTAAAGGCATCAAAGTATCAAACGGACATACTCAAGGGACAACAGTACATTCAACAAAAAATCAACGCCGCTATTGAAAACAGAAGGGTGATTCAATACGCTATGGCACCGCTTGTTAGGGAACAAGAACCCATTCTTGAAAGGCTGGTGGAACTTGAGAAGCAAAGGGTCGAACACGAAGACACACTGGCTGAAAAAGCGACTATTTACAACATGGCTATCGAGAGAAGACTCTCTCAACAGGAGCAAGGTGCCAATAGTGTCCAGCATAGAGTCATGATGGCCAAACAAGAGGTGCAACTACAAAGCCACCTTGTTGATTTGGCAAAAGACCTGTACATGAATAAATCATCCTTCAAGGATGATGCACTCGTCCGTCAATTCTTGACCGACTCGGAAATGATTAAAAACATGACTGAGAGTGAGAAGAAATTGCTCGTTGAAAGAAACATGGAACTCAAGAAAACCCACACGCTACTCCAGCGCATAAAGGGGGAGAATGAACTGATAGGTGCTTTGGGTGGCCGTGATGAACTTTCGGGTATTAACCAAAAAAGTATTCGACTCGAGCGAATTGGTGATACCGTTGGGGACATGCTTGAAAAGGACAGGGTTCAACTCGCGCAAATTTTGGAACAAATGGGCCAGTACAATGTAAAACAACTGTCACTCAGATACAAAGGCATAAGTGAAGCAGATGTGCGAGCCTATGCTGTTGATTTCAAAGAAAAGGGGAGTCTTGCCGCCCACTTAAACAAGGAGTTCGAGAACGACGCAATAGGAAGACGGGCAGAAGGCGACATCATAAACACCGCCACAGCGTTTGACACATTGGCCGCTTCCATAAAGAACACTGAGAAACCACTAACAGTGACAAGGTATGAGTACGATGCGTTGATGCAAGCACTGACAAGATACGGTGGTAAAATCGCCCAAACAGAAGATATTCTCAATATCATGGGCGAGGCAGAACGCCAAGAACTCACCAACCAATTCCACTTGGAAGATGCTGTTAGGGCACAAAATCAAGCAAGAAGGGCACTCAATGGTACACTTAGAGAAGAGTTGAAGTTGGAGGTGAGAAGTGTTGAACTACAAAAGGAACTCGCTCCTATGCTGGCTAAGGTCAATGACACAACTCTCGAGCAAGAGGAACGGTACAGACAACTCGGTATAATGATTGAGGCTCTCACCCAGAAAGTCAAAGATAAAGACAAGGCTATGGTCAATGAGTACATGCAGAAGAGTCAGTTGAAGTTCAGTGACGACACAGTAAAGTCTATTGAAAAGATGCAATTCTCACTTGTGAGCCTTAGCACAGTGGTCACTGGGATGTTGCCCGCCCAACACTTTGCTGTTTTTAGCATGGCTGGTCTTGCGGCAAGCATGACAAAATCTGCTGGTGCCGCTGGAACCGCAGTCAAAGCGTTCCTCGCACTTCAAATCGCAGAATCGAAGGCCACAATCGCAACAGCGGTCAATACCGGAGCAGTTCAAGCAAACAATGCGGCACAAGCCACCCGTCTGCTCACACTGGGAAAAATAACAAAGGGTGTTATCTTTGCATTGGGTCCGATGTTGGCTCTCGGAACCGCTCTCTATGCGGTCAATAAATACCAAGAAACACAAACCAGCCTTATGAGGGAGGCTAACGCCAATATGTTGGAGTACGAGTCCACTATTGACCGGTTGGGCAACAGTACAAAAGCCATAGCAGATGATGAATTGGCAAAGGCGCTCGGTGCTGGGAACCTCGAAACCAAAGAGATGCTTGAGAACACCGCGTTGATTGACGAAGAAATCATAAAAATGCGGGGCAATATGCACCACTACACGACTGCTCAACAGACGGTCATACAACAGGGTATTGAATACCTTAATATCCTCAAGGCAATTAGTGGTGAGGCTAATACTTTGAATGATGAATCTTTCGATGATGCGGCAATGAGAGGACGGGCGCAGTTCAAGGGGATGTCCGGCTTCTTCCAAGCACACGGATTTAACACGCTTGGTTTGACTGATGATATGGACGCAATGAATGAATTGTTTGACTCATTCAACAGGGTTGGGGTTGAGGCTCAATACTACAAGGGCGACCCACTAAAAAACGCGAAAGTCAATTTCAACAACTTAGTTCAGTTAATGGAAACCGGTGTGACACTGACCGAAGAACAAATCGAATTGTTTGACCAAGCATACGACAGCGATGCACTTACCAGCATAATTAGGGAAATGAACTCGCTTGTAGCAACTGACGAAAGACTGTTGTATCTTCAAGACAAAGTAAATGCCGCAATGGATGGTACAGGCACAAGCGCCTCAAACACAGCCAGCGAAATAGAGAACCTAACTGCCGAGATTTACAATTTCAGCGGGGCTCGTGATGAACTATTCTTCGGTGGTCAATACGGCAATGTGACTGGCTCACTGTACAAGCAAGTGGTTCAGCAAGGGGTCGGTACTTTGTACCATAAGAATGAGGTCATTATGACCACGAACTTCCACGGCTTCTTCAACGAGCAAGAAGCGGCTGACCGGATAACAAGAATAGTGACAGATGTTTTGGCATCTTAGTAAAGCAAGGTGAAGTAAATGCGAGATGTGGACCGACGACTGACCTTTTGGATGGCTGGCTACTACGACGATTTTATCGGTGCTCGTGCAGTCCCCGACGACCAAAACATACAGGGTACTGACTGGCAGTCTTCCAAGACTCACCACGGCAACCCTAT
>Ga0209337_1003313_pt1 | contig 11385 bp, 6 predicted proteins | sample LinPmetageLP53_FD_184044 | JGI IMG/M metagenome (GOLD analysis project Ga0209337, IMG submission 184044) | Marine viral communities from the Pacific Ocean - LP-53 (SPAdes) (version 2) | ecosystem: Environmental > Aquatic > Marine > Oceanic | place: Pacific Ocean | collected 2010-02-08 | reverse complement strand
TAAAGTACATAGCAGCTAAACTTACAGCACCTGCAACTAGCATACCAATTGTTTTTAAATCTAATTGTACTTCCGTGTTCTCTGAAATTTTTTGAGCCATTTAATTTTTCATTTTGACCTTAGCCGCGTTCACATCTAATCTCGATATGTCTTTAGACTCGATAACAGGTCTAGGTTTAACGTTGTTGTTGTTGTTGTTGTTGTTATTGCTTCCGCTACTTCCACTAGAACCTCTATTATCAGGGTATCTAAATCGATACTCTTGTTGACCATAATAATGAGGTCTATAATAGTTATAGGTACTGTATATAGGGTAATAGCTACGATACATATTAGGTCGTATTTTATCAATAGCAACTAAAATAGTATCTCCCTCTGTTGTCACAGCCACAATATGACTAGCAACAGGTTTTTTTACATAAGGTCCGCAGCTAGCTACAATAGCAATTACTGCAATAAGGGCAATTTTCCATAATTTCATTTTTTTCTACGTTTATCGTGATTATATCCTTTACTTTTTAAAGTGTTATGTTCTTTTAAAGTTTCAGCTTTTTTACTATCTCCGTCTTTGTGGTACATTTGGTGTATTTTAAAAGCCATAATATTACTTTTTTACACAGTTATTCACGGTTTCTCCAGTTCCACTTGGGGATTTTTTAGTTTTAGGTCCATCTTCAGGTGGACCATAACCAGGCCAGCAACTAGAGTTTTTAGAGTTTGCTCCTTTAAATGCAGGTCCTTTTGAACTACAATACTTTCTTAATAATGGTGATTTAATCATATTCTTGCTCTTTTAGATTTAGAACCTCTTTTTGAGGTTGATTTAAACTTAGGTCTTTTACTATATTTCTTTTTACTTTTTTTAGCTGGAGGATTTATATCCCACTCTGAATATCCTAAAAATCTAGCAACTCTTTGCCAGTTTTCTAAATCAGAATTATTAGCTGCTTTAAGATTGTTTAATTTTATAAATAACCTATCTAATGGTATATTTGTAAAAGCTGAAACAACTTTTCCGGAAGCTATGTAAGCTGGATTATCTAAAGATAAACCTTCTTCATACATTTTGTCTTTATCAAAAGTATAACTTTGTAAAGCACTATAAAATTTTCTTAATTTAGATCCAACTGGTGGAGAAAAATTAATTGCTTCTAAAATTGTATACGTATGATTTGGTTTAGGTTTGTTTTCTTCTGTCGAAAATCTAATTAAAATATTTTTAATTGTAGATACTGCCGCACCACCTATGCCCATACCTTTTAATATTGTATCAGCGGAAGAGTTTGCTGCCCTTATTCTTTTGTCAGTTATTTTATCATCATCTTCATCACCTAAAAGCGAAGCAAATAAAGCATTTTGTAAACTAGTAAATATTAAATTTTGAATAGCTGTGTAATAAATTATTTTACTAATATTAGTTTTATCATCACCTCTTCTATTTATTAAATCTAACAAAGCTTTTTTACTTAACCTCATATACTGCATAGGTGTATTTTGAAAAGCTAATATAACTCTACCTAAAGGACCAGCTTGCTGTTGTGATATAAGGTCGGGTCTTGATGACTGTTGAGTTTCTTCAGCTATTTCTTGAAAATCTGTAAAAGCTTTTGTTTCAGCGTCAGCTTTAGACATACCTTGCTTTATGTATGTTTTAATTCTATTTCTATACATAGAAGCTCCACCAGTTGCTATAGCAAAACTATCAGCAAGTTGTGTTGGTAAAAAACCTTTTTTAAGTAAATAAGAAATAAGAGCCTTAGCTTTGTTCTTACTGTTTGCTACAGCACTAGCTATTTCAGCTTCGTTTATATCACTTTGTAATCCTGATCTTCTTTGTTTTAGATAATTAGAGTTCCATAGTTTAGAAAAATCTGTCCAAAATTGTTTTTGATTTGCAAATGCGGAAGCCGCGGCAATAATATTATTATCAGACCAATTTATAAAGTTAGTCATAGATAGCTGCTGTAATAATGCAGTACGTGTATTAAAAAACATAATTGCCCCGACAGAGTTGTTGATCCAATCCATAAAGCCGTTTACTAATCTTCCACCCCCCTGGCTTCTGTTAGTTCCATATTCCATCCTATACAACACATCTTCAAATGCTTCTCTAAAATTAGAACCATACAAGGCTTCAATTTTATTTAAATTCTGATCGTTGAACATTTCATTTTTATTAACTATCCATTCTGCTAAAAACTTTTTTCTAGAAACTTTATTAGTTATATCATTAATATCAGAACCTATATTTCCTATCTGCCAATGAGTGTCCGGAGCAAGCCATTCCGCAGTTATTTTAGGAATTAAACTTAGTTTGTCAGCAAAAGCTTTTAATTCTGGATTATTCTTAACCTCATTGTATAGTTCTTTTTGATCAGCTTTTGATAATCCAGGTATTTCCACACCTGAATTAGTCCATAAATAAACTCTAACAGCACTGTCATAAGTAAAACCACCCGTGGGTATTTCTTTACCTAACAATTTTTTTATTAAAGGATATTGTTTTTTTAATGCTTTAAAATCATTAGTAATTGTTTGCTTTAAATTATTAATATTACCAACACCTCTAGCAAAAGGTCTAAACAAATTGTCTTTAAACATTTTTAACTGCTTATCGCCAATCTTTCCTTTAGCTAAAAAAGAATATATTAAACCTTTAAAATCTTCTGCGGAAGGTGGTATAAAAAACTTCCATTTACCTATTCTTTGTCCTAACGCTTGAGCTTTGGCTTTTGAATACGTATATTTTTCGTTAATACCTTTTGTTTCTTGTAAAACTTTATTTAGTTCATCACTTAGATTTAAAGGTATTGATGCTCTTACCTCTGATCTTTGTTGCTCTACTTGGTTGTCTAATTCTTTTAAATCATTAATAATAGTGTTAGTAGACAAAGGGATACTAGATTTAGTAGTGTTAGAAGTGTCTAATATTTTCGTATTCTGTTGTTGTGCTTCTTTAACTTCTTGACTGTTTTCTAATTGAGTAGTTAATTCTACAGCAGTAGCTTGAGAATTGCTATTGTCTGTTTCGTTGTAAACTTCTGTAGCTGTTTCAGATATAAGCGTATTATATGTTTCTCTTATGCTAGGATTAGATATTACTTTTGATTTATTATCTTTAACAACTTGTAAGCTCTTAGGGCTTATACTTGCTTTTAAAGCTGTAACTAATTTTTTAACTAGATCCTTGTTGTTTAAAACTTCTTTTGATGCTAGTTTGTTTAATATAACTTGATCTAAGGTTGTACCATACTCAAACATAAAAATGTCTTTAGCTATACCAGGTATAACTTCTGTAAATCTAATCTCAGGCATCATACCAAAATAGTAATCAGGCGAATTACCTGTTTTACCCCATTCACTATCGATAAGCATTCTGTCGTTTTCATTTAATAAAGTTTGACTGTAATATCTAGCTATATCATCATATTTACTATCAAAACTACCATCATTCATTAATTTAAAAACATTTGTTGTAAATAACATTAAAGCTATATCATGCTCTCCATGAAACTCTTTAGCAACCCCCATTAATTTCTTAACATTAGCTTCTAATTTTTTTAATTCTTTTTCTGAATACCTTGCTTCTAAACCTGCTTTTATACCTTTTTTTGTAACTCCAGCAGCTCTTGAAGATTTAGAAAGTTGTGAACTTGGATTATTTAAATATTTTGTTTCATCTGAAGTAATACCTAATCTTTTTGATACTTGAGTTCTTAACGCAGGGCTACCTGTTTTAAAAGTAGTTTTGCTAGGTGTTAAAGACATTGACTCAAATTGAGCAGCTCCTCTAAATATTCCACTACTAAAATTTGTTTGCATCCTTAACCATGTGGTAATAAACTTACCAGCTTCTATGCTTTTATTGTTTTCATTATAAAAAGTATTCATACTGTTTATAATATATTTTAAAGCTTTTTTAGTTTCTTTAATGTCTATTTCTTTTGTACCTTTTCTATTAGGTTTTAAAATTAATTTATAAGCCGCTACTAATTGTTTATTACTCATTGGCTTTTTTAAGTTTTCATTACTTAATTCGGCTAGTTTTTTAGCAACTCTATCAGAAAAATTAACTTTATCCCAGTTTATACCTGATGATTCAGGGGATGTTTTTCTAGATTCTTTTACTTTTTTAATAACATTTTTAATTTCATCAATATTTGCATAAAAAGAAGCGGTTGCGGTAGAGTTTTGAAAAGATTGCAAAAACATTTGGTTATCTAAAACTTCATCAGGTAATTTTTGTAAATAAGAAACTAAACTTTTTTCAAATTTAGCTTTGTTTTCATTTCTTAATTTAATATCTTTTTCATTATAATTATAAGAACTGTATTTTTCTAAATTAGTTCTTTCTAAAAAACCACTCCAATCTTTATCATAATCTAATTGTTGATCTTTGTTAACACCTTCTTGATCAGCTATTTGTTTAAAAGCTTTAGGATTTATTTGTAAACTAAATGGAGCTAAAACTTTGTTTATTAAACCAGCTACACCTTGTAGTTTTTCTTCGGCTACATTATATTTAGAAGACATTAAAACAGCCGCAGCTTCTGGAGCAATACCAGATTTTACAGCATCTAACATGTCAGGAAGTAACGCATCAATTTCGACCTTACTTAAAGAACTTACTAAAGGTATTGTAGCTTTTACAACATCAAATTTTCTTTGTTCATTACTATTAGGATCTATAGAAGTCTTTATTTGATCAAATAAGTTTTCTAAAGCAATAGCTTCGTTGACTTTCATGTCCTTAGTTAACGTTGTAACATTTTCTTCTATATAAGTATCTACAGCCTCCGCCGTTAAGCCTGTCGCTATCTCTTTAGCTAATGATGTTTGTCTTTCTATTAAAGTGTTTTGACCCATGTCAGGTCTTTGAATAGTGTGATATGAACCAAACGCTCCTTTTTTAGGTAGTGTAACGTTAAATATACCTGTTCCTGGATATGTAACCTTACCAGTTTCTTTATTAACTTTTTTATCTTTTTCTCTACCTGTTTTTTCTACTTTAAATAAAGTTTTGTATTTTCTTTTAGCTGACGATAAAGGTATAGCTTCTACAATTTCTTTAAAATTATCATCTAAATAACTTTTATATTCAGGGCTAACAGTAACTATACCTCCTGGTTTAGATATTTTACCCATGCCTTCTTTTATAACTTTAAAAAGTTTTTTATTAATAACTTCTTTAAGTTTAGCCGTAACATTTGTAGCATTTAATTTAGAAACAGGAATAGATCCTATAACGCTTTTAACCTCTGATTTAACAGCTGAAATTATATCGTTATTAATGCTTTTTAAATTAGAAAAAGGTTTTGCTTTTCTAACCTTAGCATCAGATTGTGTTGGAGCTGGCTCGCTATCGTCTGCTATTTGGCTGGCTCTTTCATCATCTATACTAGTTGTTTGAGCTTTGTCTCCTATTTCTTCTTGATAAAATTTTTGTCTTTTAGGTTTTATGTTACTATATACGAACGTAGAAAACTCTTTATTAGGATCATATCTTCTTATTATACCAGGAAAATATTGATTAACAAATGAAATAGCCTCTTCTCTATCAACGGTTCCCTTACCTTTTTGAAACCCTAAAGCTTCTAAAGCTAAAAGCTCATATTGATTTTTAAGATCAGAGCTTTCTAAATTACCTGATTGCTTTGCCTCAGCAGCTAAAGCATTTAATTGCATTGAAGACTTAGCTTTTGACGAAACTGATTTTAAATTTCTAGATTTAATTTGGCCTTTGTTGAAGCTTTTAGAATAGGTTTTTAAAAAATTAAAAGCATCTTCCCCTGTTTTTATTTCAAAAGAAGTTATTTCGTCTTCAGTTAAACCAAACGCATAAAGCGTGTCTTTTATTTTTTCAGCAATACTATTCCAAAATCCCTTGTTTTGATTATCCCATTGTATAGCTCCTGATGCCATTTCATCACTTAATATATTTAAATATTCTTCAGCTTGTATGGCAGCACTTTTATCATTATACTTAGCCATTCTTTTATCTATTCTACTTTTGACACGACCAGATATAATACCAGATCCGCTTTCAACCTGTGCATTTACATATTCTTGTAAATTTGTAGAAATTTCTTGTATTTCTTTAGTGTCAAATTTATTAGCTAAAACTGTGTGAAGTATTTCATGAGAAAAACTAGTAAGAGCAGATGTGTCTCCTGTTTCTAAATAAATTGCTCTAGCGTTTTTTTGTGCTTCTAAATTCAAAATCATTTTACCATCTGAATTTACAGCTACAGCACCCGCTCTAAGCTGTTTTAAGGCATCCTGACTGATTCCTTTTGTATTTTCTGCATCAAGATTTTCTATTGGTTGAAACGTCAGCCCAGCACCATCTTGACCAAGTATTCGTTTTCCTATTTCAAATTGTCTAAAATTTAAAGCATCTAAATCACCTTTAGTTTTATAGCTATCTTCTATGTTTTCTATGCTTCCAGTTCTTTGTATAGTGTTTAATTCTTGAGATATTTGTTTTAAAGCGTTGTTAAGAACACTTGCGTCACCACCATTTTTCTTTATTTTTTCTTTAGATCTTGTTAACTCTCTTTGTTCTTCAATTAAACTAGATAATCTAGATTTTATTTGTTTATTTTTTCTACCGTTTTTAATAGTGTCTAAAGCTCTTTCAGTAATACTCATTTCTCCACGCATGTTATCAAAAGCCGTATTAGCTTCACTAGCAACAGCTGCATTGTTTTTAATTTTTACATGAGTATCTTGATCTATCAATTCATCAGAAAGCATTTGATCAGCCCAACTGTTTATTCTTTCAGAACTATTTTGATCAACAGTAAAATCTAAATTATCAGCTAATTTTTTAGCTAAACTTTTTTTATAAGAATTAGTACTATTGTACCAAACCTTACCGGCAAGTTGAGGCGACTTTGAACCAAGCCCGCCTAAAGCTTCCATTGTAATTTCGTTCAAATTAATTTCTTTACCTGTAACTACATAAGCAGAAGTTTGCGCGGCAGCTTCACCAATAGCTTCTATACCAGGTTGTAAAATAGTACTTTCAGCTATTATAGCACCGGCTCTAGTTGCTGTACTAGCTAAAGGACTTACTAAGTCACCAGCAAATTTACCACCTAAATAATCAACTAACATAATAGGAATTGCTCTTGATATACCAATTTTTCTACCCTCTGCCCACACTTCAGTGTCACTTAATGCTCTTTCAACATCTTCTGGGTTTTCAAGATCATAACCTTTCTCTCTTATAGCTTCAAATATTGAATTACCATATTCAACGGCTCCATTTGTTAAAGCCATACCTATGTTTAAACCAGCTAACCCACCTCCTAAAGTACCCAAACCACTACCAGCCGGACCAAACGAGCTACCTAAAACAAATCCTTTTGCGCTTCCTGCTGCAATTGCTCCAGGAATTATATATCTTCCCGTTGTAACCATTTGAGATAAACTATTACCAACAAGTGAAGCCATTATTTCTGGTCCAGCCGCAGAGCTCATTAGTAAATTAAACTGCTCTGTTGACAGAAATTCATCAGAATTACCAGCGGCGGTAAAAGATGCAAATTCTTTGCTGTTTAATAATCCTTTTTGAAACTTAGTTTCTTTTACTATAGTACTTATTATTTCTTTAGTATCTTCAACATCATTCATGTTCACAGGTCTACCTAAGTCATAAGAAATTAAAGCTGTATTTAACCTACCATTACTAGCTCCTAGTCTTACTTCATTCATGACACCCTTAAAACCTTCAGCGTATTCCGCTTGAGCATTTTTATTTTCTATGTTATTGTAAAAAGTAGATAAAGAGTTTACATCTGTTTGAAAACTTTGTAGTATTTTATAATTAGCTCCCGCGTCTTTTATTAGTCTATTTGCTTTGTCTAATTCCTCTTGAGTTGTAAACTTGTAACTATTTAAATCAGCTATGCCTCTACCAAACAAATCTTTAGATATACTGTCTATTTCTTTTAAACTTTCATTTACAACAGTTGCGTCATAAGCTATTCTAGCAGACTCTGTTTCTAGTTTAGCCATAACAGCAGAGTCATATTTTTGATCAATATCCTTTAGTGTTTTGTAAAGAGGGTTTTCGATTAAACCTTTTTCTTGTTTTTCTAAATCAGCTTCAATAATTTTTATTTCAGTTTCAGTTTTTAAAGATCCATCTTCATTAAAATATTCTGGAAAATCTAATTTTTCTTGCTCATCTGCTTCGTAATCTTTATTAAAACCAGTAAAATCATAAACGCTATTACCAGCTCTGTCGACTGCATATTGTCTTTTTTCTGTAAAAAACTTTCTTAATTGCTCTTCTTTTTTTTGTACATTATCCAACGATGAACTTAACTCCACACTTTCTTCGTAATCTACCTCTTTTAATTCAAATTGTTTTCTTTTGAATGCTTCTTCAGCACTTTCTTTATTTTTATTTATATCTTCAATAGATGAATCCAAAGAAATATCTACCGAACTGGAATCCCCATCGGATGCTTTCTCTTCTCCTGCAGTCGCATCCATTGCTACAGGTGTTGTCTTTACTGGTTCACTTGATTTTTTTACAGCATCTTTGTATTTTTCAAGAAAACTAGCTTTTTCTTCAGAAGTAAATGTAGATATATCGATTTCTACACCATCTACTATATAAATTTCCATAAAATAATTTTATTTATTAGCTTTTAATTTAGCTTTTAATTTTTGTAACTCATCTAAGTACTTTAATTTCAACTTGTTTGGATCTTGAAGTGGAGTTTCTGCCATTTTTCTACTAACATATTCCTCTGGAGAACCCAACTGTTGTCTAGCTTTTTTGTCAATCTTAGGATCAAGATATTTATCACTCATTTTAAAATCACCTCTTGCTTTTGCTAATTTAACAGTAGATTCAGGTCTAAACATAGGTATGTCTTGCAACATAAAGTTGTATGCATCCATTTCGTTTAAAGCTTCCATAGGTCTTTCATCGGCTATAGACATAAAGTTTGAATCGCCCATATCATTAACTATACTCTGTAAATCTTCTTCATTAGCTTGTTTTAAGTCTGGATAAAATTCTTTAAACTTTTCAGAATCCATTGTTTTAAGATACTCAGCAACGTCGTCTTTACGTATTAAATCGCTTTTAAATCTTTTGTTTTCTTTTGCAGTATAACCAACGCCTTCAGCATTTTGTGAGTCGTTTAAATAATTGTATATTCCTATATCAGAACCTTCTTCATTCATCATAGCAGACTCAATAACTAAATTAAGTTTGTTGTCAATTTTTTCTTGAGTATTAGCCTCTTGTATAGCTTTACGATCAGAAGCACTTAAAGGTTTAGGTTTTTGTACCATAGTTCCAGGAACTCTATTTTTAATTTCTAAATACTTTTGAGCCGATAAAGCATTTTGAAAATTATTATATGACTCTTCTGAAAGTATAGTATTTTCATGATTACCAATTTCTAAAACTAAATCATCTACACCAAAACCAGTTAATTTTTTAAATTCTTCTTGTTGATCAGCCGGAATATCATCAAGAATGTTATTAACATAAGATTGCATCTCTCTATAACCCATAGATGTCTCGTCTCCAGCCCCAGCACTATAACCTGTTATACTAGCGTTATAAGTTCCATCAAGATAGTTTTTAAATCTATCAAAATCAATATCTATATATCTTATTTCATTACCATTAACATCTGTTCTAGTGCTGTAAACTATTTCCCCATTTTCTTTTTTAGCAAAATTATCTAAAAATTGCTTGCTGTTAGGGTCTATAGCATTTCTATCGTTAACCAGACCTTGCTTCTTTAAAACATCTTGAGTTCCTTCCTGCATGTCAGGTATGTAAACTAGTTCTCCTTTACTTAACTGATCAGTGTTATAATTACCTCCACCATTAAAAATAGTTTCTAAACTTAAAGCGCTATAAGTTCCCGTTTTTTCATCATAAACTGGTGAAATACCTTTTAAAGACATGCCTTTACCTCCATTACCTTGAGCTAACCCTATAAAATCTTTATAAAGTTTTGGATCTAAGTCGGACGCTGATAAACCACCTATTCTACCTAGTTTATTTGGAGCACCCCCTTCAGCTATAGCAGCTTGTAATTCACTTATAGCACCTAGACTACTCGTCATACCACCGCCTAAAAAAAACTTATCGTATACAGCTATTTGCTTTTGAAGTTCTCTTCGTTCTTCCGGGCTATCGGTAGCGTCTCTTCTAGCTTTTAACCTAGCACCTTCGTCAGCCCAAGTATTAAATATTCCAGTAATTTGAGGGCTTATATCAAAATCAGAATCTTCCTTAAACTTATCAGTACTGCTAAATATGCTAGATTGATAAGCATCGTTGTACTTTACAACAGCGTTGGCCTCCGCTAGATTAGCTTCTTTTCTTTCTTTAGCTTCTTGTCTTTGTCTTTGACCTAAAGCAGTTATAGCTCCACCCACGCTTTGACCAAAGCTTGCCATTCCTGCCGCTCTAATTTTAGCGCTTTCTGTATCAACTACTGTTATTGGATTTTCGTATGACATATTTATATTTTTATTATAACGTACCCACGTATGAGCCGGCTATATTACCTAAACCACTCATTATTCCTGCTTGGGCAGAGGCTTGAGCCTGTTGAGCAGCCACTTCTTGTTGTTGTGCGCCTGTTATTTGAGCTGAAACTCTATTTAATTGTTGCATTTGTCTATTTTCTTTTTGCTCAAAAACAAATTGCTTACCTGCTACTTCGCTCTGCTGCATTCTTTGAGCTTCACTCATTTGTATATTTTGTATTCTTCCGGCTTCACCCATTCTTATTTGTTCTAACTGAGCTTTTCCATCTGCTTTAAGTTTTTCATTAGCAACCTCCTGTTGTTCTATACTAGCGCTAACACCTTTTTTACTTTGTAATGCGGCTTGAGCTAAAGCTGTTGCACCACCAGCGCTTGCACCAGTAGCTCTTAACGTATCTAGTGTATTTGCTAAAGCAATATCAGCTTGCTCTATTTGCATGTCAGCAGCTTGAGTTGCAACACCTAAATTAGCATATGGATTTGAAACCATACCACTAAGATCTTTAGCCATACTAGAAATGTCTTTTACACCAGCGTAGGGATTAACTATAGCTTGTCTATTTTTTTCTAATTGGCCAAGTTTAGCCTCTAGTCTAGCAGCTTTTTGAGCGGCTCTTTTTTCGGCTCGTCGTCTTTTTCCCCCTCCAAATAATCCTCCAATTAATTGTATACCTGCTCCTACAAGGGCTCCTGTTAATGGGTCCATATTGTTTTCATTTTTATTAGTATGATGATTCTACCGTGTCTGACGACACTGAGAATAATTCTTTTTTAATTGCTGATGTATCAAATTGTGTTATAGGTGATATACTCATTTTAACTGTAGAGTAAAAACCTTTTATACCTGAC
>Ga0209337_1003311_pt1 | contig 11385 bp, 13 predicted proteins | sample LinPmetageLP53_FD_184044 | JGI IMG/M metagenome (GOLD analysis project Ga0209337, IMG submission 184044) | Marine viral communities from the Pacific Ocean - LP-53 (SPAdes) (version 2) | ecosystem: Environmental > Aquatic > Marine > Oceanic | place: Pacific Ocean | collected 2010-02-08 | reverse complement strand
AGACTAGACAAGATATTAATGAAGCAACTAAAAACAAAAACAAAGTCTACAATAAGATAAAGAATAAGCGTTTAAGGTCTGCTTTAAAATGGCTAGAAAGAGTTATGCAATATCAGCTTAACCTTAGACTTGGTGCTAAATATCTTTCGGGTGGAGAAGGAACTTTACTTTCTAAATTTTCTTATCAGATATTAAATGCTGCAGAAACTAAAAGAAATAGTTTATTAATGAAGTTTAATAATCTTTTAATGGAAGACTCTTTTTCTAAGAACCTTAATAACTGGTCTCACTTTAGAAACAAGAATTTAACTATTGATGAATTGTCTACTGAAACTTTTAACGCTACAAATGAAAACAACGAGCCCATTAATTTGCAATTAACTAAAGGAGAAATGATGAGCGTTTATCTTATGGGTAGGCAAGATCGTTCAAGAAAACCTATGCTAGAAAAAGGTATTATACTTAATGATAATATTGAAGGAAGATTTTCAGGTTATAATAAAAAGATAATGTTGACGGAAGCTACTATCAATGAAATATCTAAAAAGGTCACTAGCGATCCTGACTTGCAGAAAGTAGTAAAGAATATAGACAAGTCTTTGTCTATGATGAGTAAGGAAGTTGCTACAGCTTTTGAAAATGAAAACGGTGTTAAGTTAAGACTAGAAGATAATTACTTTCCAGTGTATGCAGGTAAGTTGTCTTTTGATCAGAGAAGAGGTAAGTCTTCTATAAATGATTTTAGGTCTTTAAACCTTTCCTTAGATGAGACAAGTTCAATAAGAATAATAGACCCAATACAGGTTGTTAATTCCTACAAAGTAAGTTCTTCTAGTTATGTTGCTTTAAGCTTACCTATACAAAACATTCGTAAAATAATTAAAGGAATTGAGTCTGACTACAAAGGAACTCAAGAGGAAATGTATATTAATAACATTAAAGAAGTAGTTAATAAACTTGAAGACCCTACACAGCTTTACTCAGGACAAGGAGAACAACAGTTTCAAAAAGCTATAAACAAAATAACAAATAATTTTGGAGTTTCTGTTTTAGGTATGAACATTCCTGTAATGCTAAAGCAATCTGTTTCTTACATAACAGCTATGGAAGAAATAGAAAGTCAGTATTTAGTTAAGGCAGGATATGGAACAAAGTTTTTACCGATAATTAATCCTAAACAAATACTTGAAGCTATACAATATACAGGTGTAAATAAAGGAGAAACTAAACTACCTATAGAGTGGAACTTAGACACTAATAAGGGTGTGTTTAAATTAATGAAAGAGTTTAGTCCTGCTTTGGCTGCAAGATTAGACGGTCTTGTTAACAGAGAATTAGGGGAAGCTTTAATGAATCAAGATCAAAACGACGACTTAGTAACTATACCTGGATTTAAAAAGAAGGACGGCTCTGAATATAAAGTAAGTAAAAATAGGTTAATGGAAGGTATTAGAGTTTTTGATGCTGTTACTATATCTAATATTTGGAGGGCTGCAGAGTTTGAAGCTGTAGGCAAGTACGGTATGACTAGAGGAACGAAAGAGTTTAACACTCACGTTGCTGTAAGAACAGAAGAGATAATAGCTAGAACGCAGCCTAATTTTAATTTAACAGATCGTTCAAGTCTTTCTACTTCTCAAAGCCCAATAGCTCGTTTCTTTACTATGTTTTCTAGTGCTACTCAAAAAATAGCTATGCTACAAATTGATGGGCTTATAAACTTTTTACAAAACCCTACTAAAGAAAATAAAGTAAAACTACTTAAACGTTCAGCAAATTTAATGGTAACTACTGGGCTAACTGTAGCTGCAATAGATATGTTAAAAGGAATGTTAATGTACGGTTGGGAGGATGACGATGAATTATTTAAAACAATGGCTCTTAAATCCGTCACAAATACATTAGGTGTTTACTATGGTTTAGGTCAGATAGCTAGGGTTGTTACTTCTCAATTAGACGATAAGCCCTTTTTTACTTCTTTGCAGCACCCTGTAGAGCAGTTAACTCAAGATGTAGCTATGGCTATATCTAATTTACTTAAAGGAAATATAGATGACGCTTTAGCTAAAAGCCTTGAGGTAACATTAAAGTCTACAGGATTGTCGTTACAACCATTTATTATGGCTAGGCAAGCTGTTAGAAGAACTGTAGGAGAGGAATAAATAGGATAATTAAAACAAAATAAATACATTTGAAATATGGCATTTAATCCAAACATAAGTATATCAATGACAGATTGTTGCAATACGATTAGTATTTGCGACACAACTTGTTATTACGACTCTTGTAATACAACTACTTGCACAGACGGTTATGGAGTAGGGGCTAACATAGACAAGTGGGTAGTAGACAAAACAAAGTTTAATATTACATTTCCTAATGGTTCTTTAATTACATCTGTTGATTTAGGCTATATACCTAACAATAGGACTTGGTTTAATGCTCAAATAACTGGTGGCTTTAGTGGTTCTTTTTCTATATCTGTAACAGGATTAGGTTCTATTGGTAGTGTAAATGTATTTAACACAAGTATATCTACAACTACTACTGATTTAGTTAGAAATATAAATGCAGGAACAGCAACTCATAAATTCAAAGCATACTCAAGCGACCCTAGTATTGGTTTAATAAAAATATTTAGAACTGAAAAAGGCGTTAGCTATAATGGTGTTCTTGCAACTGTTACTCTTGCAGGAACTATGACGGGAACGGTTACTGCTTTAAGTGGTGGAACTGAAAAAGAAGATTGCCACACTACAACTCTTGCTAAAATATATGAAGCAAGCGGTTCTCCTGTTTTAAATAATAATGTAGGGCCAAATTTTTTTGACGGTGTATGGACTTTTGAATATGTTTTATATAAAGACTCAGGAAACACAGAAATAGGAAGAGTTTCTAGGAAAATATTATTTAATTGTAATGCTGTAAATTGTTTAAAACAAACTCTTTTAAATCAAGACGATTGTAGTTGTAGTAAAGAATTAGATGAAAGGATTTTAAAAACTAGATTAAGAATAGAACAGGCTACGTATCAGTTTAAAGAAGGGCTTTATAGTTGTGCTAATGAAACAATTTTAAAAGCTAATAGTTTATGTAGTGATGTTTGTTTAGACTGTTAATATGACTTGTACTGAAGAAAGAACTTGTTTGACAAATGAATTATCTTGTAAGATAAATAATATTTCTTGTAGGATTAATAAATACCAAAAGATTGGTAAAGAGGTAACTTCTTTATGGAAGCTTGTTACTAGATTACAAAATATTAATTGGGTAATTAACAATCTACCCTGCACTTTAACTTGTGAAGAAGTAGAAAAATTTAGATGTATTGTAAAAAAAATTAAAGGATAATATTATGAGCTGTAATAATTGTAATAATAATGAATTACTAAATGATTCAAATAGCGGAAACACACAATCTACAACAGGAAGCATTAAGTATGACGGAATAAATTTTACTTGCACAGGAGACCCTTCTTTAGATACCGTAACCAATGATAGTTTAAATACAATAATATTAAGATTGTTAAATTCTTCTTGCGAAGGTGGTGGAAGTGGAGATTGTTGTATTTCTACTGTTACTTACGAAGCTTTATCAGCTTCTATAGCAAGCGGAACTCTTATACAAAATAGTGTTTATAGATTTCCATACTATACAAGACATTTAATTAATGGCGGTCTTAATGAATATAACAACACTACTGTTCATCACGATAATGGAACTGGCGTTAAAAATACCTTTACTCCTGAAACTGAATATTTGTTAGCTAGGGCAATTAGTAGTAGTGAAATAGCTCTTGAAGTTTATTCTGAATCTCATCCTAGAGATATTATTTATTACAATCATAAGTTAAATAAAACAGAAGATAATCTTCAAGACAGACCTGGCTTTATTACTTTTAGACACGACGTAGATAATGATGTTTCTGCACCTTTTGATTTTAGAAATGTTTTACATAGACGTTGGGATTTAGACATACATAAAGATAGAGATACAGAATATAACGCATATCTAGAACCCGTAACAAATAGTGTGTCTAATCATCAACTTAATTATAGACAAGTTAATTATGTTACAGGAGATGCTTTTTTTGGGGATGTTCCACCATTTGCTAATTACGATAATAATGGAAATTCAACTTATGGTGTAATAACAACAACAAATGAAACAGGAACAACACCTAGTTCATATAGAGATTTTAAAACTTTTGTAAGTTATGATACTGAATTGTTTTATGTAGACGGAACTCTTAAAGATAAACCTAGATATAAAAATATTCATATTAAAAAATGTAAAGATGTATCTAAAATAACAGGAAGCGGTACTACTAGTGCACCTGTTGAAATTGAAACAACTGGTTTTGTTGGAAGTCCATTTGCTTCTGTTGCTAATGTAGTTATTTTCACAAGGTCTGCTGAAAATATTTATATAGGTCAAAATGCTAGTGGTGTTACTATTACTGGAAGACAACTTTTAGGAATTGATATTGGAGACAATAGTGAAAACATTATTATTGGCGGTTCAAATTCAAAACCTAACTACGCTATAGTTCCTTCAAGTCCTTTAGAACCTAAAATAGGTAGTTATAATAATGATATAAAAATTGGAAACAGCAATAGAGATGTTTTTATTTCTGATAATCAAAGACGTATAACCATAGGAGAAGCAAACGTTGGAATATTATTTATGAATCCTTGCATAAATGTAACTGTTGGTAGTCACAATACATCTATTTATGGAGACATTTTTCAAGCTTCGGAAATAAAAGACTTTAATCAAAGATTAAGAATAAGTAATACTGGTGGTGCAGAAATTGGTAGCGCTAATAAAAACATAGATATAGTAAACGCAGCAGCAACACAAGGCGAAATTTGGGCTTTAGGTAAAGACGTTCCTGACGGAATTTCTAGCACAATAGAACAGGTTATGTATGGAGAGCCTCTTATTAGTATTGGTAATGGATGTTCTGATTTATTTTTAGGTAATAGTGCAGGAATTAAATTAGGAGATAAATGTAGAAAGGGAGTTATAGCTAGTTCTAAACAATTTAAGATAGGACACTCTGCGTATAATTTTAATATTTGGAACTGTTCTTGGGTAGAAGTAGGAATTTTTGCTAGTGATGTAGAGTTTAACAACTTATCACAGTCTTCTCTTGGAGACTATATACGAACTTCTAAATTTATTTATGGTAGTTACATAAAAACAGGAAATAGTCTTTTTAATGTTTTTGTTGGTCAAGGAGCTAAAGATGTTACGTTAGGATCAGAAATGCTTAAAATTTTTATATTGGGATTACAAGTAACGCTTGAAGGTAACAACAGTGAGATAACAGTTAGAGGTGGTAGTAATTATTGTAAAATTGGAAAAGGCTCTAAAAGAATTTATCTTGAAATGGCTAGTCATACTGATATAGGAATGGATTGTAAAGACATTGTTTTAAACACAGGTAATGTAATTATAGACCCTAGTTTTCCAAGTAATAACAAAAATTATTGGAACACAATACAAAAATATAATTGGGCTAGTCCTGAGCCTAGAGTTCAAACATATTTATATGAAATGAATTATCTAGTCTATGAATATCTTAGTGGTCTAAATATTTTAAATCCATTAAAATCTGTTGAGTATAATCAAAAATTATCAGATTTTATAGGTTACAGTATAACTACAGTACCAAGTAACACAAAAATTGGAAACAATTGTAACGATATATACATAGTTTCTAGTGAGAAAAATGTGATAAATAGTAATTCTAGTAATATATACATAGGAACAGATACTATAGTTACTTACGCATTAGATTGGGTAAATGGTCTTTCAGACGCAGCTAACTCAGCAATACCTCGAACTGTATCTGCTATTCAAGCTTTGTTTACTAGTAACACAGGTGGAAATTGTAATTCAAATATAATAGGAATTAATAGTTCAAATATAAAATTTTACGGGATTGGTAAGAACGAAAATGTATTGCCAAATTATTGTCCTGGAATTACAGTTACTCTTCCTAAAAATTTTAATAACAATACTTTTATAGTAACAAATTTTTCTAATACAACTCTTTCTAATAGTATTAGTTATAAAGTTTTTGATAAATCAGACGGTTCTGATATTTGGGAACAAAGTATTAATTCTTCAGGAGTTTTACAAACACCAACTAAATTCACTTAAAATGTTTCACAAGCTAGTAGATAAAGTGTATGCTATTAATTTAAAGTCTAGTAAAGACAGGAAAAATAATATTCATAATGAATGTTATAAAATAGGTACTCAATTTGAATTAGTAGAAGCAATAGACGGAAGAAAAGAAAATGTTGATTGGGTTAAAAACGAATGGAATAGCAAATTTGACGGGTGGACACAAGGCGCAGCAGGCTTAGTTCATACTACAATAGGTATTATTAAGGAAGCTAAAGCTAAAAAGTATAAATCCATAATGATTATGGAAGATGATATAGTTTTTAAAAAAGACGCATATAAAATTGCAAAAAATATTTATAAAGAATTACATTATGATTGGGAACTTTTTCATTTAGCACAACAGGATTACAGCAATAAACCTTTAATAAGAATGGGAGATGTTTATAAATTAAATTCTTCTTGGTCTTGTCAAATATATTGTATAAATGAAAGAGTTTATGATGAGTATTTAGAATGGCTTGAATTATTAGATAGACCTATAGATAGTATTACTAGTAAAATAATACATCCTAAAGGAAATTCATACTCTCCGATTATTAATTTAATTGAAACAATACCAAACTATTCTACTATAAGAGATATGGAAATCAACTATGGTATAATTAATTAATTGTATATTTAAAATAAAAAGTAAAGTAAATGGAAACATTAGAAAAAGTAAAAGAAAAAAGTTTACCTCTTAATTTAAAAGAGTCTACTGAGTTATTTGGAAATCCTGAAGTTAAGATTATAAATGTTAACGGAAATGAATTGTTTGAAATTCAGCAAGCGGTACAAAAAACATTAACTACAAGTATAAGTATGAAAGGAGAGTTTGTTAGATTCTTTTTAGATAATTTAACTCTTTTTGATCCTGTAGTAATACCTCTAGTTGATAAACATAGTAAAGTTATTTCTAAATATGTTTCTAAAAACGAAGACGGAACTCCAAAAAGAAATGATGAAGGTTTTGTTTTTGAAAATGAAGACTTAAAAAACAAGTACGAAGTTGAATCTGCAAAAATATGGAATAACAATATGAAAGTATATGTTAGAACTATTGAAGCTTCAACGTTTGACAAGATAGAATTTAATATGAAAGAAAATAACACTGTTTTTTTAATACTAAAATGGTTAACTAAAACTAAATAAAATGGCAAAAGAATACGCAGTAACTACAAACACAGAAGCTTTATTATATCGTATATGGAAAGGTCTTACAGCAGGAGGTATAATTCCTGCTTCTCCTACAAATAACGCAATAGGTCAAGGAAGAAAAGTTGTTGCGTCTTCAGGTACAGCTGTTGTGTTAGGAAGTGGAGCTTGTAAATCTATTACTGTTCAATCTGAAAAAGATAATACTTCGGATATAGTTGTTGGTGGCTCAGGAGTTGTCGCATCTTTGTCAACTAGAGAAGGGATTTATTTATCTCCAGGAGATTCTGTAGACTTACCTATTGATAATTTAGATAAAGTTTACGTTGATGCTTTAGTTAATGGAGAAGGTGTTACTTACGTTTACTTTAACTAAAAAGATATGGGTTCAAGAATAAAAAGCAAAGATGCAAAAAGTTTAAATGGAAAAGTAATATCAGAAACTGCTCCTAATAACAATCAAGTTTTAAAATATAACTCATCAACTGGAAAATGGGAGCCTAACGATTCAAGTGGTGGTGGTGGTGCTGACACAAATGCGGTTCACGTTAACGAGCCAAGTGAAATAAGTGGTATATCTGCAAAAGGAACACCAACAAATAGCGATATTCTATTAATAGAAGACGTTTCTGATAATAACAATAAAAAGAAAATCACTATAGGAAGTTTACCTTCTTCAAGTGGTTCAAGTCCATTAACATTAAAAGGAGATTTATATACAAGAGGTGCATCAGCCGATGAAAGATTACCCGTTGGTTCAGACGGTAAAGTATTAGTAGCTGATAGTACTGAATTAACAGGTTTAAAATACGTAAACTTATCAGAGACACCTGCCGTAGGTGGTGGACTACTTGTTGATTTAGGTATGTTAAACGTTAATCAAAGTATCACTGTTGGTGCAGGAGCAACTACTATTAATTTTGATAGCACTGTAACGGGAGCAATAAATACTAATGGCGATTGGAATAATACAACTAAAAAGTTTAAAGTTAGTACGGCAAGTGGTTCTGGAACTTATCAATTTGAAGTTGGTCTTTTTGCTGAAAACACTACTGCTTCATATTATAATTTACAAGCATTTGTTAACGGAGTCATAAAAACACCAAATGGTGCTTTTGCTATGGCAGATGCTCTTTCTGATTCAAGTTGGGATGGTGTGGCTGGTACTCTTTCGCTTGATTTAAATGTAAACGATGAAGTTGAAATTAAATTGCAATCATATCAAGCAACAACAGTTATCAGAGCAAATGGAACTTGGAACTTTGTGCAAGGTATGAGAATATCTAAAACTTCAGGTATTAAAGGAGATAAAGGAGACCCTGGAACAGGAGCGCCCGTTTCTCTTACTAAGACTTTTACTTTGCAAGAGCCCGTAAGTGGCGACAATATTACAATTTTTAGGGCTGAAGTAGATATAACCATAGTAGAAGTAATTGGTGTGTTGTATGGTAGCAACAATCAAGTTTCTTATCAATTAAAATTTGATGCAGGAAGAAACCAATCAGGTACAGCAATAACAGCAAGTGATAATATTAATAGTCAAGTAGGTGGAGACACAGCTACTATAACTACAGCAAATGTTTCTGCAGGCTCTTGGGTTTGGGCTGAGTTTACTAATCCTTCTACTGCTACAGCAAATCAATACGTAACTATTGACATAAGATACACAGAGTAATGTATAAGATAACTACAGAAATAAAAGTGTTAAATGGAGAAATAGAACGTTTTCCAATTGCTTTTGAGCAAACAGAACTTAATATAAATAATTTTGCTTCTTGGGTTTCTTGGGATAATTGGTTAAAAAACAACTTAACTGAAAATGAAGTTTTACCTGAGCATTCAGGGTTACCTTCTTTATATGAAGGTTGTTTTTCTGTAGACTCAATAGAAAGAGTAAACGAAATGGATGTAGAATTTAAAGAAAAAATTTAGTATGGCTGTAACAAATGGAAATAGACAATCAGTTATAAGAAATACAGCTGCAACATCTCCTTCTTGGAGAAGAGCTAAATGGTTGACAACTCAAAGTCCTGCTCCACCTTCACTTCCAAGTGGAGATTTTTTATTAGTACACCTTGCTATATCACTAGATAAAAGTGTTGAATGGGTAAAACACGGTGCAGATTTTTTGACTAAAGCTACTTTAACCCCTACTTATATAGCCAATACTGGTATTAGACACGAGTTTTGGTTTAAAGATAGTAGTGATCCGTCAACTCCTTTATCAGGTTCACGTAATATACAAGTACAATTTAATAGCTCTAACTTTAACGGTTTTAATATTTGTGCTATGTGTTTTAGTGGCGCAAGTGGTATAGGAACTAGACATTTTGTTGGAAACAATGGTAGAACTAACACAGTAACTATGCCTGTATCTGCAGGTTCACAAGTTTACGGTACAGGTACATCTACAGGTGCGTACACAAAAATGGTTATGGACGGAGTTAATGTTTTTCCTTCAAATTTAAAACCTAATCAAGCTAATATAATGAAGGTTGTTGTAGGTGCTTTAACTACAAGCCCTGTTTCAGCAGGAACTATAGATGTTACAGCACAAGCTATTGTGGGAGGAATTTCTACTAATGCAGCTATAGAAATATTAGCTAGTAGTGGTGGTGGTGGAAGCACAAGAAAAAGAATATTAATAGTTTAATAAAAGCAAATAATGGGGATCGAGCAAAAAGAAAAAGACGGTTGGTCAGAATTTGCTAACTCAGTTTTACAAAAATTAAAAGATTTACACGAGTGTAATAAAGAAACTCGTAAATCAATAGACGAGCTTAAATTTGCTGTTGAAAAGCTAAAGATAAATGGAGAAGAAGTAAAAGCTTTAAAAGAATGGAAGAAAAAAGTTTCTGAAGTTTGGAGTGCTTCAAATATGGAAGATGCTCAAAAAGAAATTTATCTTCAAAAACAAAAATGGGCTACTGTTTACGGAATAATAGTTGCAATACAAGTTTTATGGGCTGTTGTTATAGCTTACATAAATTCAGACAAGTAAAGTATAGTTAAATATGAAAACTATTAAAGATTATTTTATAATTCAAGAGTTAGTTGATCCTACTGTTTACAATAAATATGGAGAAATGTCTTGGAAATTTATTGACGATAGATTATTAGAATGTTTATTAATTGTTCGTCAAGAATTAAACGCTCCAATATCTATTAACAACTGGTTTTATGGTGGTAATTTTACACAAAGAGGTTTAAGACACAATATGAGTCCTTTAGTTTCTACTAAAAATAAATTGTATTTGTCTGCTCATATTTTTGGAAAAGCTGTTGACTTTGATGTTTCAGGAATGACAGCTGTTGATGTTAGAAAATGGATTGTAGATAATCCTAAAAAGTTTCCTTACAAAATTAGATTAGAAAGAAACTTAAACGGAAAACCTATAACTTGGGTTCATTTAGATATTATGTCTGACGAATCTAAACCTAAAGTTTATCAATTTGATGTTTAATTAAAATTAAAAATTATGAAATGGTTAAATTTTGCTAAAGTATTTATCAATAAAGTTCCTAAATTAGACCCTATTGTAGAGAATGTAGCTAAGACAGCTAAGGCTAAAAAGATTATTAAAAGTAGTATAAGGGTTTTACAAATCTTATGTGCTGTATATCTTCTTTATAAAGGATTGATAGATTCTGAGGATGCTGTAGAAATTATAAAAGGAAAGTAAATGAGCAAGTATCAAGAAATAGAAGTTTCTGTTTTAGTTAAAGACGGGAAAAAAATTAAATATAGTTTCAGTAAAGATGTTATTTCGCATTATAAACAATATGTAGATAGCCCTTTGGATAAAAGAGGTTCTATTATAACTATGCTGTGGCTTAAAGGCAACCCTCAAGCATTAAGATTAGACGTAGGGTATGACACCTTCAAAAAAAAATTAGCTTGCCCCGTGTTAGAACTTTCGGGTCTTTCCTTTAGGCAAGTAGAAGAAATCAAAAAGTTAACCAAGTCTTTCCACGAGGTTAACCAAGAAGAAAAAAAAGTTAAAGCACTCTAGTTAGACTAGAGCACTTTAACAATTAACTAATCACGA
>Ga0209337_1003310_pt1 | contig 11388 bp, 5 predicted proteins | sample LinPmetageLP53_FD_184044 | JGI IMG/M metagenome (GOLD analysis project Ga0209337, IMG submission 184044) | Marine viral communities from the Pacific Ocean - LP-53 (SPAdes) (version 2) | ecosystem: Environmental > Aquatic > Marine > Oceanic | place: Pacific Ocean | collected 2010-02-08 | reverse complement strand
TAACCCAAGGCTCATTAGAAAGTGATCGAGCTTTACAGTCTATTCTGTATGCAACATCTAATTGTTTTTCAGTATACAATAACATTATACTAAATTTAAAACAAGTTGTTGTAACTCTGTGCTACGTCTACCTACTTGTTTAAACCACCTACTGTCTTCCATTTGTGCAGCCATCTCAGCCCAGTTATTTTCTCTACAAGCTTTTAACATGTTACGAAACTTAGAAAGTCTTGTACCACCTAGGTTAAAACACATGTTTACTAACACACGTTTTATATCTTCTGGAAGATTATTAAAATCTTCTTGGCTTCCAAACACATGTATAGCTTCAGCATAGTGACGATCAAAGTCTATGGTGTAATATCTGTCTACAACCTTTTGAGATACAGGCGTACCTATTTCCCAATCGTATTCCTCGTCTTGTGGTTGACATAGATGACCAACTCCTAGAGTCTTATAACCTAAACTGTCGTTATAGATTTCTAGGACTTCGCCCTCGTGTCTTTTAATTTCCCATTTGCATAAGTCTATGTTCATATTATTGTTCCATTTCGTTAGGGTTTAAAAAGAAATCTTCACCGGGTATCAAAGCTTCCCCACTGTTCATCTTTTCATATGACCGTATTATTAAATTACTAATTTCTTGATTGATTGCTTCAGGAGTTTTTGCAGTTTCTCTTATTTTAAAACCTACTCTATTATTATAAGAGTCACGTTTAGAATCTAAAGGGTCTGCAAAACCTTGAGCAACTTCTTTAAATTGTAAGGCTCCTCTTCGGAACATATAATCACCATAAGTAGCACTTAACAAGCCATGATTTGCAGCTTCAAAAGCATCTCCTGTATTTCCAGCTACAAACCCGTAATCATCTACAGGTACGTATTCATATTTTGGAATTGTTCCAGCAGCAACCATTTTATTCACAATAGCTGCTGCTTGTTTTTCATTTGCTCTTTGTTCAGAAGCACCAACACCCATAGCTTCACCACCTTCCTCAATTAATCTTTGCACAACACCACTTACACTACCACTTTTAAAACCTTGTCTTTGTTTTATTTTCTTTCTTAAACCTGTTACTGGTCCACCAGAAGCAAAGGTTGTGTCGTAGTTTTTAACAAATTCTGGAGACCCAAGATCAATTTCTACTGGGGTTCCGTCTCGATTAAGAATTTGAGCACCTGCTTTTGCTGCTGCATATAAACTAGGGTCTTCTAAAAGAGCTTCTATTATTTCTGCTGGTGTTGCTCCAGTTGAGTTGTGGTTATAATCATCAGTAATAGTAATTGTATTTGAGTCTTTGTTGTAATTTATGTCTGCTTTTCCAGTAGTTGTTTTCATTACATGCTTTGAGTCTGTTAGATTTTTAGCTATATCAACAACACTTACAGCATCCGAATTCATAAGACCCGGAAATTCTTTAACATATTCATCGTAAGTATAGTCTTCTCTTGTTCCTTTCCTACCACTAGGAAAAGCTTTTGTTTCACCACTAGTTTTCCATTCCTCTAGTTCTTCGTCAGAAAAACCTAAATTTTTAATAGGAACAATGTCTGCATAACCTCCTTCTGTTTTATAGTCAGGATAATCTACCATTACAGTTGAATCTTCTTCTAATGAAAGTCCACCACTATCTATTTTTTCTTGAGCTATTCGATACAACACCTTTAGTTCTTTGTCGGTTAAATCGTTTACATCAAGTTTACCTTTACCCCCCATCATATGATAAGCAAATTGTTTAACATTAACTGGTATCATAGGAAGAACATCTCTAAAGACACTAAAATCTTTATATTCATCTAAAGCTCTTTGTCTTGTTTCTGGGTCTTCTATTGAATATATTTCGTAAAGTTGTGGGTCATTGTACTTAGCAGTTTCTACTCGTCTAGCGTAGTCTGCTTCTTGAGCAGCATATGCTTCTGAGGTATCAGCTTGAGTAGCTGCTAACTCAGCAGCTTGAGCAGTTGCTAACTCAGCAGCGTATGCTGCGTCTCTATCCAAATCAAGTTGCTCTTGAGCATCGATTTCAACTTGAGCAGCTGCTAACTTAGCAGCTTCGTCAACTACACCACCACTTTCAAAATTATCTCTTTGTTCAGAAAGTTTTTGTTCTTTTTGTTGGTGTAGCTTATATAATTTATCTACTGATTCTTGCCTAGTAAACTTTTCTACTTCTTCTACTTGAGGACTTTCAAAATAATCAGAAGTTTTATTATTAATAATTGATTCCCATTCTCCTTCTGTAAATATATTAGAAATAGGAATAGCTATATTAGTTTTAATAGGTTCATACTTTACGCCCAACGCTTTTGAAACTTCTTGATCAGGTATGTTCATCATACCATGTCTTTCTGCTGCCCCTATTAAATTATTTATACTTAGTGATTGAGTAGTGTCTCTTTTATTTAAAGAATTAGAGTCTATTATACCTAATAAACCTAAATATTTTTTAATATTAGGAATATTTAATCCCGGACCTTCTCCTTCATTAAATTTATTATTAGAATTTCCAGCATATTTAAAACCAAAATCATATAAATCTTTAACATTAATAACAGCATCTTTATAAGGTTTTGCTTCTAAATCATAATAAGCATTCCCTAAAGTATAAGCAAATTCTGCACTAGCGTTTCCTAAAAAACTTATTTTTGGTTTATTACCACTGTATTTAATACCGTCTGGTGTAGCATTAACAAACATATTATCTTTATTAATTAAATAACTAGGTGAACTAGCTTCATTTCCATACCTAGCATCTTGCATTCGATGTCCTAATGTAAACCCAAAATCTCTTTTTAATACTTGAGATAAATTTTCAGTAAATCTTTCTTGTTCTTCTTTGGTTAAATCGTTTTCTGTGATATCGTCTTTGTTATTAAACAAAACTTTATCAATATAAATTCTAGCATGTAAAGGTACTTTGTTTTTAAATGTCTCAGCAATTCTAGATAAAGGACTACCTACAGACTCAGCCCCATCACTTCCGTCAGCTCTACGTTCTCTGTCTTCAATGTCTTGTGCACTAGTAGATGTAGCGTTGTAAGGTAGTCCTGTAAATTTATTAATCATTTCATCAGGCTCATCTTTAGCATTAGGTACATCTACAATACCACCTCTTGCAAAAGGTGCTGCTGTTTCTTGACCAACAAGAGTTAATAGAAACTCTACTAAAGCTTTGTCTCCATCCCTGCCTATCTTTTTTAAATAATCTCTTGTATCTTTTGGTAATGCTGAAAAGCCCGGGACGTTTGTAGTTACAAATTCTGCCATGCCTTTTCTATAAATAAGGGCATCAACAATATCTCCAGTTAAAGGACCACCGGCTTTTAAAATAGAACCTAGTTGTCCACTACCCAAATCTAAATTAGTAGAAGTTTTATCAAAATATTCTAAAGCTCCAAACCCACCCCATCTTCTAATAGCATGAGTAATTAATTCATCAGGTTCTTGATCTTCCCAATTTCTACCACCAGTTCTAATATAATTACCTAACATTGCAACGCTAGTCATTAACATAGTTGTTGCTAAAATTTTAGGTGTTGTTTGTAGAGGGTATTCTTTAGATTCATTTACAAATCGTTTAAGAATAGTGTTATTAAAAACTGTAGGATAACCAGCAAACTGCATAAGTAATTGTCCTGCAGGGTGTGAAAACCACAAAGGTCTATTAGCTGATGATGTGCTAGGGTTTAAAATAATTTCTCTAGTAAATCTGTTAGCTCCTCTTAAAACTCTTTGTTTATAAAAGTTATCTTTGTTAGCATCAGCAACATTAAATACACCGTCTTTACTTAAATATTTTTTATACCAACCATTAGCTTGATCTAAAGGTATTCCAAGTTCTTCTAGTTGATCACTTAAGTAAGCAAGTTTTTTCTTACCAAGCTTTTTAATTCCTTCGTTATGTAAATAAATAGACTCTGTGTTTTGTCTAATTAATCTTTTACCTGTAGTAAAAGCTGCTAGTTGAACTGCTGAAGTCCATTGAGTTAATAAGTTTGTTTTAAAGAAAGCATTCTGAAAATTTTTAGCTAGACCACTGCTTAGTGCTTCACCTGTTAATCCTTCAATCCTGTCCATTGTAGCTTGTTCTAAAGCTAGTCCAGTTCTATAAATTTCTACCCACTCTTCATCATCAAATTCTTTTAAACCTCTGGTAGTTTCTCCTTTAATTCTTTTACTTTGTTGAGCCATCCTATCAAACGTACGAGCTGTTTGTTTCTTCATTGCACGTCCAATATCATAAGCAACATTTTTAACATCTCCTACCCTAGCTCTGCTAAGTAGCAACAATGGTTCTGTTAAACTTGAAAGAGTTGCTAAAGGTAAATGAGCCATCTGTTGTGATAGTTTACCCCAATCTGAAAGAGTTCTAACTGTGTTATTATCAATTGTGTTATGATCTAAACCAGTTACAAGCCTGTGCATTTCTTCTAATTTTTTCATGATCACATCTACTTGCCCACGATCACCACCTTTAGCAAGAAACTCATCTTGAACTCTTTTAAAAATTCCAGCCTGTTTACCTTCAGAAGCTGCATTGTACATTGCAGGTATGTTTCTACCATACATTTTAGTTCTTACATTGGCTTGACTAAAGTTTACAAAATAATCTTGAAGAACTTTAGCTACATCTGTTTCGATATAAGGTAACATTTCAACATGAGGAACTTTATCAAACACTCTGTGTTTCATAAAACCATGCCCACCTTTAACTTTACCGGGTAAAAAAGAATCATCTACAAAAGGAGTAAATCTTCTTTCAAGCATATCGTCTACAATTGCTGCAGCTTTTAATTCCCTAGCTTTATCCATGTTATTTCCAGCTTCTGATAAAAAATCTCTGCCCCAAAGTTCACTATCTTTAGGTAAAGCTTTTACATCAAACCCATCAATTAACTCTCCTTTACTATTATAAAATTTTGTAGGTTGTATTTCATTAATAGGGTCTGCATGTCCAGCCTTAATAAGTATATCTTCAAAGCCTGTTCTATCAGCTTCAATTTTAGAATACTGTAGTTTTTGTGGAAAATAATTTTTAACTTGTCCTGTATACGCAAATAAACCTGACTCGTCTCCAGCATCAAAAGCATGTTTAAGTAACTTTTGAAGTCCCATAACATTTTTACCATCACCAAAGTATGCTGTTTTAGCTATTGGAGAAATTTTATTACCACCATAAGTTTTAACTTTACCACCAGACATAATTAAAGCTAGTAGTTGATCGTTCTCTTCTCGGGTAATCATAGCATGAACACCAGTTTTACCCGATCTGTTTAAAGCTATTTCTAAATTAGTTAAATAAAAACCATCTGAGTTACCTTTAGTTTCACCATATGTAAACTCATTAACCCCTATCTTTCTTCTTTTAAATAATTTATTTGTAGCTCCGGGTACTAAGCTTTCTAAATACTCTACTAAAGCATCATTGTTTTCAGCTAATTTTACATACTTAGTTGTAGCTTTACCTACTGTTTGTGAAATAAGTCTATGCAACATTGTAAGTTTAATATCAGTAGCATCAAGATTAGCATTATCTTGAACCATTTCTTTAAACTGTTTGTATCCTGCTGCATCTACATCTTCAATATCAATACCATATTTAGCTGCACGTTCTGATATTTCTTTTTCAGATATACCAGCTTGTCTAGCATATAGTAAACCTTCTACACTTTCATCATCTATTTGAGTATGAGTAAGAGCATCTTTATTTCTAAAGCTTCCAACTTGTTTCCAATATTGTCTACGTGTTGAGACATTAAAATATTCTTCTAAGTATTCTTTTGATACAGCAGAAAGCCTACCGTTCATTTCTGTCATTGGTTCGACTTGCTTAGTTATGCGACCTGCTTTATTTTTACCATGTCGAATAACTAAAAAAGCATCATCTTCGATAACATTATTAAATTTTAAAAACTTTTGAAATGAATCTACTTCTTTAAAAGTTTCTTTCCCTAGTGCTTTAGCTTGAGGAAGAATATATTGTTTATAACTTCTACGAGTAAGAGGTACAATTTCTAATTGTGCTCCTTTCTTTTGTCTACCTTTACTACCTTTTTGATTTTTAAAAAATACAATCTTAGTAGATGGGTCAGACATATTAACATCTATAACTTTTTCACTATCAATAGCTAACTTAGCAGCTTGATGATAGATGTTATCTTCGTTTGAAAAGTTGTAAAGTTTTCTAAGAAACAGTGAATTACTAATACCACCAATAGCTCCGGGAATTACTGCACCAAAAGCACCACCAAGAGCAGCAACTTGTCCTACCTTTTTCCAATCAGTGGGACCTTGTTGTATTCCCATTTCTTTATCAGCTGATTGAGAAAAGAATTCATATGCTCCACCCCATGTAACTCCTTCAGCTGAACCAAATAAAGCTATAGTACCAGTATTTTTTATAGCTTCTTTTTTTAACTTAGATTTAACTGATTGGTTTAAACCTGTTCTTAAAAGTGCTTGAGCTGCTGCATTAACAGTGAATGAACCTCCCAGTGTAGGAACAGCAGCTGCTACTGATATCCAATTAAAAGGGTCTCCTAAAATATCAACTGCTAAATTACCAGCAAATTTAAATCGTTCTTGAGCATTACCCAAACCATTTGCTTTTTTAAATGCTCTTTGTAATGTTGTATAATCTTTTCTAGTTTGCTCACCCCAATTCTTCATTTGCCTACTTCTAAGCCCAACAGAACCAAGACTATATTCAGCATCTCTTAAGTATTCTACTACATCGTTATCATAGTTATTTAACTCTGCTGAGTCATAAAATCTTTCCCAAGCTTCTTGAACCTGCTTATTATTTCTAAAATCAGCTACGTTATAATCGTACCCTAAACTTTGAGGTATGCTTTCAGGTTTAGCTGCTAGAGGAGCACTAGAAAGAAACCCAAAAGGCTGTGAAGTTTTTTCTTTTATTGGTTCTTCAACAGGAGGAGATGTTAAAAATGTAGAAGGTTTTTCTTTTTCTTCTTCAACCAAAGGTGGAACATTATTAAGATTCCCAATATTAGGATTATTAAAAAAAGGCATGTATTAATTACCGGCTAGTAAAGATTTAGGTTTTGATTCTTTAAATAAATCTTGATTATCATCTATAAATTGTGATCGGTACATAGTTAAATATTTTTTATATTCTTCTAAGCTTAAATCATTTAAGTTTAGTACTTTATTATTTCCAGTATCTTCTTTGTAAGCCTTACGAATTGCTTTAGTTATTTTTGAATCAAACACTTTTAAATCTTTTACAGACTCAACAGTATCAAGTTTGTTTAATACTTCATCAATCTTAGTAATTGTTCTTACAGGTCTATTTAATAATGTTTGAGTTAATAAACTAGCTGGTGATCTATCACTATCATTATCGTAATAAATATCACCCGGTGTTTTAGGATTTAAATCTTCAGATATAACAGGCTCTGGAACTTTTATAATATCTTCATTAGTAGAATCTTTAGAGTCTTCTGAGTTTAATAATTTTTCTATTGTATCACTAGAACCATAAGCATCTTTAAATTGATTATATAAAACTTTATAATTTTCTTTATCTTGACTACCAATAACAAGACCTTGTTTGTTACCTTTACCATCTAAATATGAAAACATTGTTCCATTTAATTCTGCTGGAGGATTAATTATAAACATTAACTTATCTTCTTCAGCAGCTTTTGAATTTACTACTTTAATAGTTTCTAAAGCTTCAAGGTCGTTTATGTTTCCACTAACATCAGCAGCATCTATTTTATTATTTAAATAGGTGTCGTATGCCATTGATAAATTTTCTGCATTTTCAATTTCAGTTTGTTTATGTACTGTTGCTAAGACATCAAGTTTATTACTACTACTGTTTGGATTTTTTGAATTAACAATGTCAGTAGCCGACATGTTTGTATTTAAAGGTATATACACATAATTATTAGGGAAAGGTCCAAAACCTCTATTTATACGAATATTACCATCATTTACTAATTTTTGTGCAGCAATAGCATATCGCATTTCTAAATTATCTACAGTTTCTCTAGTGCCGTTTTTAACTTCTGCAGTTTGAAGAGCATGTGTTCTTCTTTCAAGAGTATACAAATCATTAATTAAATAAGGAACAGCTCCTTGAATACTAGTATCTTTTTTAAATGTTACACTACCATTCTTATCTACACCATCTCTAATTTTTAATTCCATATCTGCTAATTCAGATGTTTTTAAAGGAGTACCTCCAAATGTTTTTGTCTCACTGTCTTTTAATTTGTCAAGAGGTGTGTTATTAATATCATATATACCCCCACTAAAAGTTATGTTGTTCCATATGGCATTTTTTGAATCAGCCATTTCTTTTCGTAGTCTTGTTTTTTCTTTATCACTGTTTCTTAAATCTAATGCTGAACCTAAAGTAAAAAGAGCTTGTCCGTCTGTATCATATTCTATAAATTTAGTAACATCTAAAGGAGCTATATAAGCTTCTGCTGCAGCGTATCTTGCTTCTTGTTCTTTTCTCATGGTTTGAAGTTCAGAATTAAATTCAATTTCTTTATCTTTACCAACACCAAGACGTTTCATTAAAGAATAAAATAAACCTTTACTATCTGGATCATCTCTTAACTTATTAGCTTGAAGGGTTAACATGTCTCTATCACCTTGAGAAAATTCTTTAAAGGTTGCATAAGATGCTGTAGGGTTTGCCATTCTTTCTTTATGATTAGCTATGTATTCAGATTCTCTTGCTGATACTAAATTTTTATAAGCTGTTAAAGCTGTAGGACTTAAATTTTGAATACCACCAGCCCTAGCAATATCAACACCATAAGGTGATTGTGTTATATTATCAGCTGCCATCTTATAAAAATAAGAAGGATTTTTGCTAAACGCTGCTTCTTCTGCTCTAATTTCTGAACCTTGTTGCCAGAGTTCTTTAGCATAGTTTGAATCCCATGTAGATTTTTCTTTTAACTCTGTTATTTGATTTAAAATATTATTTTTTAAATATTTACTTCCCTCACTTAAACTACTAAAAAGAATAGAACCTATTAAAGCTTTCTCTTTAGCTTTCTTATCTTTTTTCTTATTGTTTCTACTTAGTATTCCAAGAGTTTGAGCATAGTTACTTCCTAAAGTCCCACTCATTTGTTCGAATATTGATCTATTATCTGCCATAATTATTTACCTAGTAAACTTTTTGTTCCTTGTTCTACTTTTTCTAAAATAGATTTAGGAATTTTTGAAGGAGTAAAGTCTTTGTTTTTAATTTGATTTTCCATTTCTTTAAAGATTTCTGGTTGGTCTGATTCGGATGCAAGTACTGCTGCTACATCTGTACCAGCTACTAAGTTATCATCTTCGTCTTCGCCATCAATTAAATACTCAACATCTAATCTTTCAGCAATAGCCATTAACATAAAGATTGTTGGCTCCATTAATAAAATCATCAGATCAGGAGTCCACTTACCACCAGTAAATCCTGAGTATAATAAAACATTTGTTATATCAATTAAAGATGCACCGGCTGTTAAGCTTTGTGAAATATTTTGAATAGTTTCTGGTTCAAGTAAAGTACTTAAAATATAATCCATTGCTTCGTGTGGCTTAGTAAACTCAGGTGGAGTTTCCCATGAATAAGGTTTGTCAGGATCATTAGTTAAAGATTGCCCCGGTATAACAGAACCTTGAGTTTTTAAATCTACTAGTTCGTTAAGCCCACCTTGATTAAACTTTTTTCTAATTCTAATCTTTGGTCTATCAACACCTGTAGCTTCATCTGAAAAATAATCAAAGTTATCTTTATCAAATTGATTAATAGTTTTTTCAATAGCACCTGTAAGGCTACGTTCTAAAATTAAATCTCTTTTGTTGTCTTTATCCATACTATATCCTTATGCGGTTGTTTGATAACCTACGCTATCGTAACCAAAATTCATTCCTAACATATATTCTTTTGAAGCATTGTTCCCATACTGAGCTTGATAGCCTGAGTAAAGTTCTGCTAGTGCACTACGTTCTTGTGCAGACTCTCCAACTTGTACGCCTTGTAGTTCTGGATCACCGGCTAGTTTAGATTGTATAGCTCCAAGAGCTACACCACCTACAACTGAACCTGCTACACCTGATATAAAAGGATTTTTAGTTGCAAAGTTTTGTATACCTGAACCAACTCTTGTAAATACATTAGGAGCACTTGCTCCTGCTAAAGCTTGTGTAGAAGTAGTATTAATAGCAGAAGTAGCCATTAGATTACTTGCAGCTGTGCCTGATTGAGCTGCTGCAGCATTAAAAGCTGCTGAACCGGGAACTGTACCAGCTGCATTAGATGCTATAATTCCACCTGTTTCAATAATTGCAGGAGCTGTCGCAACTGTACCTGCTGCTGTACCTGTTGCTACTGATGTTGCTGCTTGTTGTTGAGCTATAGTTGAACCAAAAGCTCCACCTGTAACTGCTGCAGTCTGAGCAGATAAGTTAGCCATAAATGTACCACTACCCCCTGCTCCCCATGTTGACCATGCTGCAGGACCTACAATAGTAGCCAGTGCAATAGCAGCAATAACTTTAAAAGCTTTACTTCTTGTAATTTTTCTAAGACCACTGGCTATTTTGCTACCAATCTTTTTAATTCCTTTGCCAACTTGTTTAAGTTTTTTTCTTACCCAACCCATTATCTTATACTCCGATGTTTATGTAAATAAATTTATTAATTTTCCTATCTCTGATGAATACGAAGCATACCTATCAGGGTCACTAGCTACTGCTGTAGATAGTAAAGCTGCAAGTCTTGCTTTTTCATTTTCACTAGATTTAAAAGCGTAGTCTGCTTCATCTCTAAGTTCTTGCCACATAAATGACAAGGCTTGAGAAGATATATTAAATGAGTTAATAGAGTTCTGCATGTTCACATCATTTTGAGCAGCAGTGTTAACTGTATTAACTTGTCTTCTCCATGCTAGATTTGATTGTTCTACAATCCTAGCGTTTTCAATATTAAATCTTTCTCTTTTAAATTCTGTATCAGCGTTAAACTGTTTCATTTGATTTGTCATATTAGCGTTAGCTTTATTTAAATCAACTTCTGCTGAAAAAGCTAAAGCTTGTCTAGCATTAGTTTGTTCTGTGTTAAACATAGAAACATTATTTAATTGAGATGCATTAAATTTTTCTACATCATTTGCTAGTCCTGCTATAAACTGTTGTGTTTGATTTTCACTTGTAGCATTAAATTGTCTTGAAGCATTTGTAGCAGCTTGATTACTTAATAATGTTTGTTGTTCAGTCTGTGCTCGTAATACATTAGATTGTTGCTCATTGCTTAAATTTGATAAATCCATTTGCAAGAAAGCATTAGCATTATTAATTTGTGCTTTCTGATAAAAATCTGCTTCAGCTAAATTAGCTTGAGACATTAA
>Ga0209337_1003309_pt1 | contig 11393 bp, 16 predicted proteins | sample LinPmetageLP53_FD_184044 | JGI IMG/M metagenome (GOLD analysis project Ga0209337, IMG submission 184044) | Marine viral communities from the Pacific Ocean - LP-53 (SPAdes) (version 2) | ecosystem: Environmental > Aquatic > Marine > Oceanic | place: Pacific Ocean | collected 2010-02-08 | reverse complement strand
CATTGCGGGGGTAGTTAATTCTAAACCCGCTCCGATATTTCCTATAACTGCGAGAAACGATTTCGCGTCCGCTTCGGGCAGACTCGCATATTTTAACCACACTTTACATCTTCCACTATATGTATCGCCTTCAATATACATCGGGGTAGTAGGCATTTGTAAATCAACTTCACTCGCACCATTTGGAACAACAAATTCAAAGTGATACTTCATTATCTTTATATTATGAAATATTTAAAAAAATTATGTTAAAAAGTTATTTTAATTTTAAGGTCTGCGCCTCATAGATGGAAGATTCGCCTTCACCGACCTAACATCTCCGGCGAGACCCTTAGCAGCATTAATCTTAGAAGTTAATGAACCACTACCTCCAATTGTTTTTACTCTTTCAATACCACTTCTTACAGCACCGGAAACCGCTTCCGCTTTATCCAATCCTTGATTAAGAGTCCGCGCCCCCAGTTCAACCGCCTTAGCAGTTCCAGCAACAGCGCCGAGTCCAGCAGCAACCGGTTCTAAACCAATCATAGCAGCACCCGTAGCAGCGACTCCGGCAACGGAAGAAACTTTATGCGCGATACTTTCTGTGGCGTGAGAAACCTTTTTACCAATACTTATACCTTTATCAACGAATCCACTGACCTTTTTACCGAGATTTGAAAAGAAACCCATTTTATAATAAGACTTATTTATTTTTTAGATTTAGTTTTAGTCTTAATTTTTGATTGTTCTTCTTCTCTACGGATTCTTTTTTCTTTCATAGATGGAGTTTCAGTAAATACTGCTTCATATCTTCTCGGAGGTTTTGTTTTCAATTTTTCTTTATGGATATATGAAATCTTTAAACTCATCTGCCAATGGAGTCCATTTAAATCAATCGCCCTATTTCTATCGTCTGTTAATTTAATTCCTATTGTTTGTATCACGGGGACACTTACCATAGTTTCGTGATCGTGAGATGCTGGGGTGAAAAAGATAATCCCACCGGCGTTTGTAGTTATTGGAAGTCTTGCGAGTATATTTGAAAAAGTCCCATCTTCATTATCTAATGTTCCTTTTGTCGCTATATTTTGTCTTATGTATAATCCGTGGATACTATCATTTAAATCAATTGCTTTATCTGAGAGAGTCGCTACACCTATTGGAATATTTTTAGTAATCTCATATAATCCTAAAAGTTCATTCGCAGACGCGGTTTTATTATCAAAATTGAAATTGAAACTTGCGACTCCCGTAATATTAAAACTGAACTTTAATGTTTCTCTACTATATGATATTGTTGCTGTTGCTCCATTCCCTTCTATATGCGCTTTTAAAACCGAAGCGAGACCCGTTGCTGAAAAGTTCCCCGATTGTAATGTTAAAACATAATCAACCCCCGCCATATTATAATATATTTTATCATTCACTCCATCTCTAACATTATAAAAACTATATGGAATAGTTGCTGTATGGAGAGATACTAAAAGATTCATATGTTCCGGAACTAATATAGGTTCTTTCATAACATATATGAAGTTTGTAGTTTTATTTCTACCCGCAGAATCAGTCTCTAAATATTGAGTAGCGAATCTACTATCTAAATGTATAATAACTGGCGGGGGTGTGTTTGATGTTAAAACATAACTCATTTATTATATGTATATATTTATTTTAATTTAAACCTTTTCTTATAATCTTTTATCGCAGTTTCTAAATCTGATGAATCACCCCAAAGAACATAAAAACTTAAATAACCGGCGCGGGTGAAATCTTTTGTATCTAAATCTTTCCTATGACGCTTCCTATATCTTTTCCGTCTTTCTTTATCTTTATGGATTGTATAATCACTCATTCCCTTCGCTCCAAAATGTGTAGTTCTTATAATTTTACCTTCTTTATTTTTGAATTGTGCTACTAACTTTTTTCCTTTCTTAGAAGATTTCTTTATATCAACCGAAACAACTTTCATCTCCTTTTATTCTTCTTTATATTTTTTTTCCTCGCTTTACGCCTAACAGTTTTTTGTGCCGGTGTAAATCCATTTGCCGCCGCAACATTCATTCTCTGTCTATCAATAGATACATTTACAGCGCCCATTCTTTTAGAAATCATATTGTATTGTGTAATTTCAGAAGGGGTCGCATCACCCGCTCTCATCTTTCTACTTAGTTTCGCCTCAGTTTGGTTCAATTCAGTTCCGGTCATTTCATCAACTCCCATTTATATTATGGTTTATTTTTTTTCTTAAAAGGGTTAGAGGGGGTCAATTTTTGTTTTAATCCCCCAATCTTTTTACTTTCAAAAGATGCTGCCGCACCCGCCCCTTTCTGCGCCATTACTGCCGCATAATCTAACTCGTCCATTACCGGACCCGCTGCCGGCACCTTTGAACCGGTTTGACCCGCTACAACATCTAATGGATTCTTTTGTTTTAATCCTTCATTACCGACTACAAAAGAATCTTGATGTGCTTTATCCATCGCCAGTTTTGCTTTTTCTGCCGCCAACTTCCTTTTACCCGAGGCGATTTCATCTTCTCTCCTTTTTAAATCTGCTTCCGCTTCACTTCGTATCCTACCTTGCTCCGCGGTTTGTTTAGAAACTTCCTTTTTACCGAGATGATATGAACCTCCTACTAAAAGCGCTCCACCTATTGCTGTTCCTATTGCTACACCCTTCATAACTTTTTTTCCAATGCGTGAAACATTTTTTAAAACTTTGTGTCCGAGTCGTGCTCCCGCCATTTATAATTAAGAATATTTTAATCAAAAGATACAACTATTTTATTATTTTTATCAGCGTGTCTAACACTAAATCCATATTCACCTCCTAAATCTTTTCCCTTCTTACTTAATTTCTTTCTATCTCTTTTAGCGCTCTTTTTAGTCATATACTTTAAATCACCCCAATTATATCTCGCCATCATTTCTGCGATTTCATTTGGAAGTTTCGGGTCATAATCTAAATACCAATTTGTTCCCTTTTCTATTTCACCCTCTTTAATCATAAAAAAAGATTGAGGTATTTTATGCTTATCCTTTGTAATAATATCATAATCACATTTATTTTTATCTACATATTCCACCGGTTCTTTCTTTTCAACTTTATCAAAACTTACAAAATCATAATTCATATGCGGATTATCACTATTCATTACTCCAACAACAGAGGGTTTTAATCCAGTTCCGAAAATAGTATTTGAAATCTTTTCATTATATTCTTTCTCTTTTTGGAGTTTTTCTAATGCTATTGCTTCACTTTCTATTTCTTTTCTTTTATTTAATTCTTTTAGATATTGAGTTCTCGGTATTTGTTCCATAATTGCTGTGATATTTCCTTCATTAACTTCCATCTTATATATTAATCAATATTTTTTTTCTGCTTAAATAACGCACCGAAATCTCGGAACTCATTATTTAATAGTTCCTCTATTTCTTCTTTTTGTTCCGTAAGTTCTTCTGTCAGTTCTTCCATCGCTTCCAATTGTTTCTTTAATTCTTCTAACTCCTCTTTCTTTTTACTCCACGCATATTTCATAGAACATTTAGCACAATAACCGATTCCGAATAAAACACCTACGATGCTTCCGAGAATAATAATCCAATTCATTTATACTATAATATATATATTTTCTTTATATTTTCACCGCATTATTTTTTACTCACCTAATCCTAATGATTCTAATAGTTCCGGATTACTACTTTGAAAAGGTTTCTGTTCGCGTTTCGCCTTTTCTAATACTGCCGTTACTACTCTTTGTTTCCGTGGGTTATCTTCAAAAACAGTATTAATTTGTCTTTTAATTTGTGTGTATGTTAATCCCCCTACACCTTGATAATATAATTTTCCGTCATCACCCCTTCTTTGTCGCCCAACTCTTTTATCTAAAACTAATGCTTCATCACCGCTTGAAGCGGATTGATATGCCGTATCAATGGCGTCTATATCCGATTGTGTATATTCTACCTCGTCTCCTTTTATCGGCGTAACTCTCCGCCCAGTGCCCCGCGGTTCAACATAACTGTATGGTTCGGATTCGGGTTCGGGTGAAGGTGCGCGTCCTCCACCGGTTCTCTCTAAAAATTGATTCGTTTTACTACTAACTGCTCCGGATTTTCTTAATACTGCCGCAACTTTTTCTTGCGACCTTTCCCTTTCTCGCCTTCTCGCTTCTGCTTGCTTTTGTCTCGGTGTTAAATCTCTGAAAGTTTTTGTCGTCACAAAAGGGTTTCCGAATGCTCTTGCTCTTTGAATTGCTTTATCTTCTTCGGTTTGTGCCCTCCCGAGTGGTGGTCGTCCTTTGAATGTTTTAAAACTACTTTGTAAAAATGATTTTGATGGGTTTTTATCAGAAACTAAATCTATCATACTTCCTAATTCACTAACAGTATAAATAGATTCACCTTCTTCAATCTTATCTACTTCACTCTGTAATTGTGCTACTGATAATGATTTCGCTTTCTTTACCGGAGATGCCGGACTCGCCGTAAATTGTTGTTGCGCTGCTATTTCCCAATCCTCCAATTCTTCTTCTTCTCTCGGTAGTGGTGCTTCTAATGCGCCTTCACTTTGAGGACTGCCCGACGCACTACTTCTTAATTCTAATTTCAATTCACCTTCGCTCTCACCCGAAGCGCCACTACTTATATCTGATTCAGATTTCTCCGGTGCTGTCTTAAAAGATACTTCTTCCAGCGCAGCGATTTTGCTGGCGACCTTACCGGGTTCAGACCTCAGCGCATCTAAATTGGGTGTTGGAGACCTCACCTTTGATAATGTCCTCGCCTCCAATTGTGATATTAATTCATCTGCTTTTGCTCTACCTCTCGCCTCTGCCGATTTTTCTACTGCTTCCGCCACCTCTACTGGAACAGAACTTAAAACGCCTTTTTGAAATGGATTATCAGATGATGATGATGATTCGGTAAATTGTTGTTCCTCTGATTCTGCTACAAAACTTTTTCTTTCTCGGCGTTGTCTTTGTTTCTTTTCTGCTTTGATTTTATCGGGTCTATCTCTTCTATGTGCCGGTCTTTCCTCAGCGCTACTTCCCGCGGGTCTCGGTGTTCCAAAATCACTTCCCGTTGGAATTGCTACTCCACTTCTTACTACTGGGTCAGCGCTTACACCTCTTGCTTCGGCGACTCTTTGACTCGTTTGTATATTACTTTTTGGAACTCTTACATTTCCTCCATCACGCGCCCTTCTCATTTTAACAAATTTGTCAGTTTCTTCTAATACAGTTCCTTCTTCTGATACACCCGTTCCGGTTAAATATACTAATTTACTTCCTCTCGGATAATCTGCTCTTTCACCTTCTAATAATGCTACTAATCTATCTATTTGAACGCCGGTTAAATCTAATTGTAATAGAGTAGATGCGTCGGTTATTTCACCTTTCATTACTAATCTTCTAATAGAATCATAACCTCTTCTTCCAATCAATTTATTTAATTCTCCGACATCTCCTCCTAAAATTGTTGCTCTACTTTGATTTCTTTGTGATACATTATGAGACGCTACTATCCCCGCCTTCTCTCGTCTTAATTCTGAAACAGTATCATCCAGCGCCCTCGTCCTTTGAGTTAATTGTTCTCTTTCTCTTCTTGCTGTATCTCTAACATCAGCGATTTCTTTATTTTTTGATGCCCCAGATTCTTTAACTTTTTGGTCTATCTTTATTTTATCTAATGCGCTTTTATATCTATTACCAAAATATTCTCTTTTTGGCGGTTGTAAATAAACTCTATCATCTCTTAATCCTCTACTTTTCTTAAACTTTGCGGGTTTCATATTCCAGTTTGGAGTATTACTGCTACTCCTTCCACCCCGACCTACTTTTGTATTTTTCGCATCTCCGGTGAAAATAGTTATTTCTTGCGTGAGTCCTCCTTTTTGTTTTAATGTAATTTGATTTTTACTACCTTTTTGGACTTGCGAGACTTCAACACCTCCCGCTTTCGCAGTCTTAGGTCTTTTCTTTTTCGGAGTCTTTGACCTTTTCTTTCGTCTCTTCGGTTTCGCTGCTTCCACCTCTTCCGCAGTTGGAAGCGGTTTCGGAATATCAAAAATACTTTTAGGTTTTGTGAGTTCCATTTATATTATATTTTATAAAAAATTAAATGCGTTTGAATAATAACTTTTTTATGACATATTATTATAAATGCCTTCAAAAGATAATATACAATATCAAAAAGATTTGGAGTTCGGACACAAAGAAGAAATACGGATAAAACTAATATTAGAAGAATACTTTGGATTATTGAATATATTAGATAAATATAATCCATTTGATTTTGAAAATGAAAAATATTTATTAGAATTAAAAAGTAGAAGAATACCTCACAATAAATATGATACTGCGATGGTAAATTATTCTAAATTGTTAAGAACTTCAAATTCTGAAAAAGAAAGAATTATAATATTTAATTATTCCGATGGATTATTTTTTTGGAAAGTTAATTCAGATGAATATGAAATTGGTAAAGGTGGAAGAAATGACAGAGGAGTAGAAGAATATTATACAATGGCGTATGTTAAAAAAGAATCTTTACAAAATATTAATACTTTAACTAAGAAGTAGTAGGAGGAGTAAGAACTATATATCCTCCTCCAATATAATCTGCTGTTCCATTTAAATGAACTTCTACTAATAATGCTGTTGTCGGGTCTGCTGCTCCATAAGAAGATGTAAAAGTTCTTTCAGTTCCAGTCGTAACTGCTCCAACTAAATCAGTAAGAGTTCCATTTGAACCTCCGAATTGTTTTACTTTATAAACATCTAAGTTTTCCGGTTCATTTCCTCCACCGCTATCTACAACATCAACTAATATTCCGGTCGGAGTCCAACCTTGCGGAATTGTAAATACACCCATCGCCTCTAATGTAGAACTATGTGTTCTTCCTCGCCCTACTACTTTTGCTGTCGTAGAGTCGTCTTCAATTGCTATATTGAAATACGATTGGTCGTCATTCGGTCTCCAATCCCCAGCGTTAATAATATATATCCATCGGTCTATACCGATTCCAGTATCATAATATGCGAGTCTTTCATTCGTCAAAAGATTACTTCCTCCCAATAAATTAGCGTTTGTTATACTTCCTTTCCCACCGCTGTCGTCCGCCATATTTAAATCAGATGTCGTAGAACCGAGAGTGATAGAAGAACTACCTAATGTTGCTGTTTGATTTGATATAAATAATCCATTCGCATCTGCGCTTATATTTCCTCCGGATTTAAAAAGTATTTGTATCGTTTCAGACGCTCCCCCATTATATGTAGCGTTCCCACTTAAAAAAGACATTCCGGTATATACACCTAAATTATTTAAATTACTTCCTAATGATATACCGCTTATCGTAGAATTAGCGAGTTTGTTGTTTGGTATATTTGATATTTGTAATGAACGCTCGGTCGTTCCATTATAGTTCGCGCCACTAACAAAAGATAATGGAGTATCGGCGAGTAAGTTTGTGAGAGTCCCTCCTAATGCTATACCGCTTATAGTGTTACTCGTTAATGATACTCCGTTCGCATCTACGGTTATACCGGTATGTGGTTTTACCGAAAATCCTATAAACTCCGCTCCGTTATATAATGTATCCGGATTCGCTCCCGAATCTATCGCAAGTAATCCGTGTCCGAAAAAAAGACTATCTAAATCAGTCCCTAATTCTTTACCGCTTATCGTGCTATTAGTTAATTTAACATTTCCTATATCTCCGTCGGCGATTGTAATAGTTCTTGCTGTTCCTCCATTATAATCTAAATTAGTTAATGGAGCGTCAAAATTAAGTGTTTCTAAATTAGTTCCTAATGCTTTTCCCGATATTGTGCTATGTTCCAATTTAACATTTCCTATTGCTCCGTCCGCTATTGTAATCGCACGAGCGACGCTCCCATTATAAAACGAACCCGCGACAAAAGATAATGGCGCACTAACCGTTAATTGTGACAGTAAATCTGATAAATCGCTCCATAATGTTCTCGTTCCATCACTCGTTAATAATTGATTATTGTTTCCATTATCTCCGTCAATCTCAATAGATTCCACGACATTAATGACATCACAAAAAAGTGTATTCAGTCCATCAATGCTTCGTGCTGAATTATTTTCAATACTCATTTATATTATACAATATTTTAATTCTTTTTCACAACACAATCTTTTAATGAATGGAAACCGTTTTCATCTACTTCGGTTTCATATTCTTCTTCTACATCTATTGACATCGGTAGTTCATCATCATCATCTGATTCACTGCTTTCAGTTTCTTCTACTTCTACATAATCCTCATCATCTAAAACACATTCACTCCATTCTGCGAAATCTCTTATAAATGCTTTTATACCTTCATCACCTATTCTCGTCGCAATGATTTCAATTAATTGCTGTCCGAACTCCATTTCAAATTCACTCATTCTTTATAATACTCAATATTTATTTTTTTAATTCCATTTTTTATATTTTGTAAATTACAACCGAGTATCTATCACCGGTAAAAAACTCAGTCCAATGCTCTTCCCTTTTTCCGTCAAACTCAATTAACTTATATTTAACATCAAAAGGTGTTCCTTCTACATACAATCTTCCATCTGTAAAATCACCCATTGCGAAGAGTAATGATGTATCACAATTGTTCTTATCTTTATGCGGAATCATCTGGACATTGCGATTTACATATCCGGCATTAAAATCAAAATCTGGTGCGTATGTATTTACAAAATCTCTTATAACTGGGTATATCTCGGGATTTTCTTTATCAAAAACTGGTAATGCGTAAGTTCCATTTAATTCTTTTTTCATTCCAATAGGCATAGAAGTCGGGCGCGCGAAATCGTGAGTTAATACTTTTCTATTTCCACTCGTCTGAAACTTAACATTATCTAACATATCTTTTATTCTTTTCATAGTTTCAACTCCCTTTTCATCTATATCGTAATATTTTACAGAAGACATTTATATATAGATGTATAAAAAAATATATTTTAAAAAACAATTTTTAACGGAATGAAATACCCGACATCGCATTTGGCGGAATATATCTCCTCTGTGGTGATGGCGGTAAATATACTTCTTCCTCTTCCTCCTCTTCTGATGATGACTCTACTTTCTTTACTACCTTCTTTTTCTTTTTCTTTTTATGATAATTATTCACAATCTCTTCCTCTTCTGATGAATCATCTTCATAATAATTATTTACTACAACCTTTTTCTTTGGTCGCCCTCGCGCCTTCTTTACAACTGGTTCTGGTTCTGGTTCTGGCGGTTCTTCAACAACATCTTCAATAACTTCTTCAATAACCTTTTCCACATTTTGTGTTTCATCAATCTTAACATTTTCAGAAAATCCATTCATACTCGGATTAATAGCGTTTTGTTTTAATTCTTCCATAAACTCTTTATCATCTAATGGAAGTGATGAAATCCCATTCATCTCTTCTTCTACTTTCATCTTAATCTTTTTCTTCATTTCTTTCTTCTTTATTTTCTCTTCTTCTTTCAGTTTCTTCTTTGCTTCTAAACTTTTACGCCGTCCTTCCTTCATTCTTTCAATTGCCGCAAGTCTCTTTTCACTCAGTGGTTTCTTTTCACGGGTAATTGGTTCATCTTCGGAGTCTGACATATTTACTTATATCATAGAAAATATTTACGGTAATCGGTATTTAATTTTAGATATGTAGGAAATAATGTGGTAAAAGTTCAAAACAATTAAAACATAATATTTCGCAATGGAATAATGTATCCTCAAAAATATCAATTGGTAATGATATTATTGATGTAATAGGCGGGTAATCGTCTCTCATCTTTCTCCATCTTTTAGAATTAATCCTTTGATTTAATCTAAAACCCATAGGAGTAATTAATATTATAGGAGTATCTTTATCAACTAACTCCAATATTTTATCCATAAATACCTCTACTGAGAGTTTCCTTCCAGTTCCACCTAAATTAAATGGCGGATTACATATCACAAAATCACAATCAATCTTATTAGTTTCTTTTAAAAAATCTGTTCCCTCTTTAATTTCATAATTGATTGTATCTGTATTAAACATAAAAGTTAATCTGCCGTCCCCCGCGCAAGGGTCTAATATTTTATTCGGACTATATTTTGCTGAAACAATATTATGTATAAACTCACATACTTTTAGGTTCGTAGGTGTATCGCTTCTTTTCTTTCCCTTATTATCTTTTTTAACATACACACTCATTTATACTATGGTATATTTTATTTATCGGATTTATCCTTTAATCTTAAATCCCATCTACCATTCTTCCTTTGAAATAATTGACAATATTTTGGATACTTAGAACTTAAATATTCTTTATCCGTTTTTTCAGAATCCAAATTTCGTCCGTCGCCATTACAACCGCCCTCTGCGTAATTATTAGTTTTACCCGCAATATAGTTTTGTTTCACTATCCCGCCATCTCTAATATAATATTGAATACAATTTTCAAAATCTTCACTATAATTAGTCTCTAATACTATATCCTTTCTAATCCTTCTTACTCTAATCAATCCTAACATATATCTTAAATCAAAAGTATATTCTGATTTTATATTCTTCATAAAATATGGATTCGGAGTAGAATAAAAACCGCCGTATGAATAATCTTTATCAATAATAACATCTTTTAGATTCATTATGACTTTTTCAAAATCTTCAATAGAATTATTTTCAGTATCTATCATATCAGTTAAATCATCATCTATTTCACAAATCCATTCATCTTCATTAAAATACTCCGTAATAAAATTATGAGTTCTACCTATCCCCTTAATATCAGTTTTTACTATATGATAATCTGAAAAAATATCATATCCATCGTCGTCGTTCCTAACTATAATATATATATCATCTTTTTTGATATTATGTTTATCCAAATATTTTAATGTTTTATTTATCAAAATATCTGCTCTGCGAAATGATGGTATAACATATTTCATTTATACTTACATAGATTTAAAAAATATATTTAATTTTTAGTTCATAGAGTTAGGTGTCAGTGAAGGTGTTTCTTCTTCATCTTCTTCTGCGCCTTCTTCGGGGTCTGCTTCTTTTTTATCATCTGCTTTTTCGGGGTCGGGTGGTGGTTTTCTATGACACCTTATTATATAACAACAATTCATATCGCACTCACAACGCGACTGCCATATAACTAATAATAATGAACCTATTGCTCCTAAGAATAATACCGCTGCTCCCGCCAACTGGTCTATTGTCATCTCTTTAATTTCAATCATATCCGGTTCTTCCGCTACGGATTCACTCATTTATTATTAATGAATAAAAAAAAATATAGTTATAAAAAGATAATTTTATCGTTAGATTGCTTCGCTTATTGTTCGTCTTCCATATGTGGAAAGATTAATCTTTTATTTAGATTTTTATGATACATATT
>Ga0209337_1003306_pt1 | contig 11397 bp, 13 predicted proteins | sample LinPmetageLP53_FD_184044 | JGI IMG/M metagenome (GOLD analysis project Ga0209337, IMG submission 184044) | Marine viral communities from the Pacific Ocean - LP-53 (SPAdes) (version 2) | ecosystem: Environmental > Aquatic > Marine > Oceanic | place: Pacific Ocean | collected 2010-02-08 | reverse complement strand
GAACTGCTAAAGTAGTATTTAACTCTGATGGAGATAGCTATATTAATGGAGGAACTTTTACCATAGGAGAGACAGCACCTCAAGGCTCTAGCTATGGATTTAGTGTATATAACGATGTTGTACCTTGTTGGTTTGAAACTAGGTCAAGTAGTTCGGGTCATGAAGTGATGATACTAAATAGAAAAAATTCAGCAGGTACTATGGTTGCCTTTGCATATAATGATTCTGAAAAGGGAACAATCACCCAATCAGGTGGAACTATATCCTACAACCCTTTTATGGGATCTCACTATTCAGAATCTTCTGAAGATACATCAGCTATAATATTTGGAACTGTAATGGAAACAGTAGATGCTCTTGTGGAAAATAAGTACGAAGACCAAAAAAGATTAGCAAAATGTAAAGTATCAAGCACTTCTGAATCTCCAAATGTTTATGGAGTTTGGATGGAAGATAATCAAACAGGGCAAATAGCAGCACTAGGAGCTTCTTGGTGTAGAGTAAATAGTGGCGTAACGGTTTCTATGGGAGACTTATTAGTCTCAAATGGTGACGGAACAGCTAAATTACAGTCAGATGATATAATAAGAAGTAAAACAATAGGCAAAGTAACTTCAACAGTAAAAAAAGAAACTTATAGTGACGGCAGCTATGTCGTACCCGTAGTTCTTTATTGTGGATAAATAATATGGCATTAACAAAAAAACCCGCTAATTAGCGGGTTTTTCGTCTGATGAACCTTCATCGGGCTCAGTAAGAAGCTGTTTCAATCTACTCATATAACCTTCTCGGGCTAATACTAGTCTATCCATCTTTCTTCTCGCATCACTTTCATCTTGTGCTAAAGCATTTAACTCTACCACGAAAGCTTTTTGCTGGTCAGTCATATCATTTATAAGATACTTCTCCCCATCTAATTCCAACACTGGTTCATTTTTAATTTCATCTGTCATTTGAATATATCCTGCCAGTTTCCTTGTGTACTTGCCTTAGCATACTCGGTAGCACGGTTTTCAAAAAAGTTGGTATGCTCAACTGCATTAACTTGCATATCAATCCAAGGTAAAGGATTCTCAGTACTATGGAAAATAGCTTTCATGCCTAGTCCTAGTAATCTTCTATCCGCAATATAACGAATATACTCTTTTACCTCTTTTGCTGTTAAATCTGGAATATTTGCTTTATCAAAACAAATATCAATAAACTTATCTTCTAATTCAACTACTCTTTCAGCAGCACAATAGATTTCATACTTTAGTTTATCTGTCCATATATCTGGATTTTCTGCAATAAATGTTCTGAAAAGTTTGGATAAACCTTCTACATGTAGTGATTCATCACGAATACTCCATGTAACAATCTGTCCCATACCTTTCATCATATTGTGTCTTGGGTAGTTCAATAGTATAGCAAAACTACTAAATAATTGTACTCCCTCTGTAAACCCACTATAAACAGCCATTGTTTTAGCCATCTCATGTGGAGTTTCCATATTAAAGTCTGTAAGATACTCATGTTTTTCTGACATAGCTTGTATGTCAAAGAACTCTTGGTACATATCGTCAGACTTTCCTAAAGTTTCTAATAATAGTGAGTATGCTTCCTGATGGACTGCCTCCATAGCAGCATAGCTTACTAGCATCATTCTTACTTCTGGTTGTTTAAATGTGGGTAGATAATGCTTAGCATATCCACAACACACATCAACATCAGCTTGAGTAAAAAACTTAAATATATTGTCTATAAGTGTTCTTTCTCCTTCTGATAATTTTTCTCTATAATCTTTTATATCATCTTGTAATGGCACCTCTTCAGGTAGCCAATGCATCTGTTGTTGTTTTTTGTAAAACTCAAATGCCCAAGGATATACAAAAGGTTTATAATATTCTCTTTCTTCTAATAATTGGCTCATAGTTACCCCTCGCAACTTAAACAATCTTCTTGTTCAAAGATTATTTCTCTCTTTACCTGAGAAGATATATTATCAGCACGACTGATAGCTTCACTTCTTAGATAGTATAATGTTTTTAAATTTTTAGCCCATGCTAACATATGTACGTTGTGTAAGTCACCCTTATTCACATCTGGTGGAAAGAATAAATTTACACTCTGAGACTGGCAAATAAACTCTTGTCTCATAGAGGCATGCTCTATAATCCAAGATTGATTAATCTCTACAGCAGTCTTAAAAATTTCTTTTTCATGTTCTGTAAGAATATCAAGATGTTGCACACTCCCTTTATTTGCTACTATACCTTTCCAAGTGTTCTCATCATTTGAGTTATACTCAGTTAGTAATTGCTCTAAATACTTATTCTTATGCAAATGCGAACCAGACTTTGTTTTCTGTGTAAAAGCGTTTGCTCTGAAGGGTTCTATACTAGGACTTGTGTTTCCACAAATAATACTAGAACTGGCGTTCGGAGCTATTGCTAGTAGATGTGCGTTTCTTACTTCACATGAATCATCATCAGGACACGCACCTCTTTCTACAGCAAGTTTATGTGTAGTTTTTACAGCATCATCTTTAATGTGTTTAAATACTTTCATATTCATTGCTGTTGCATACATACCTTCAAACGCAATATTTTGCTTTTGCAGATAGGCATGAAATCCCATAGCACCTAGTCCAATACTTCTTTCTCTCATAGCACTAAACTTTGCTTTCTCTAAGGAATCAGGAGCATTTTTTATAAACGTAGTTAAAACATTATCTAACATTCGTACTAAATCTGGTATAAATGCTGGGACTTTGCTCCACTCGTCAAAATGTTCTAGATTTACACTAGATAGACAACATACTGCTGTTCTTTCTTCATCCGTTGCAAGAGTAATCTCTGAGCAAAGGTTACTATGATTAACTCTTAGTCCTTTTCTCTTTTGAAAATCTGGCAACCCTTCTTGTACTGCGTCTTCAAACATAAGATAGGGTTCACCTGTCTCCATTCGATTTTGCAGTAGTTTTACCCACAACGTTCGTGCAGATACTACTTTTTTAACTTGTTGAGTGTGAGGATCAATAAGTTCCCAACTATCATCAAAGTCAAGTTCTTTTGTAGCTTTATAGATTATCTCCATAAAGGTATCTGGTATAACTACTCCGTGATGTAAGTTTGTACACTTACGGTTAACATCTCCACCTGTCGGCTTACGAATGTCTAAAAATTCTTCTATTTCTGGGTGGCTCATATGTAGATACGAAGCATAACTTCCTCTACGAGTTACTCCTTGTGAGAAAGCTAACATTTCTGCGTCTACTACTTTCATAAAAGGTATAACTCCTGTACTTTCAGAGCCCTTTGAGGTTTTTGTTCCTTGTGATCTAATAGAACTCCAAGAGCCTCCTATACCACCACCAAAAGATGAGAGGTACGCATTTTCTGTGTAATGCTCTGTTATACCTTCTCTACTATCATCTACATAGTTTAGGAAACAACTAATAGGTAGACCTCTTTGTGTGCCACCGTTTGATAATAATGGTGTTGCAAACATAAACCATTGTTTACTAACATAGTCATACAATCTCTGTGCATGAGCTTCGTCGTCTGCAAAAGCTTCTGCAGCACGTGCAAAGGCTTCTTGTGGTGATTTTTCATCACCCACCATATATCTTTCTTCGAGAGTCCTCAAACTGAACTCGTCTAGTAAGGAATCCTTACTATAATCAATCTCTAACTTCATTTAAATACTCCTGTATTTGTGAGGACAAGTCCTCTAAGTTCATGTCTGCTTCAATCAGTGCTTGTTCTGAATAACTCTCTAAATCCATGAGTTCAGCGTTAAGTAATAATCGTTCCACGTTTTCATTAAGAGACTGTATAAATTTATACTTACTGTCGATTGGACAAGCATTGTATATATCAAATAAGTCTCCGTACTGTTCTATAAGAGATACGGCTCTCTTAGGACCGATACCTGCGATACCAGGAACGTTATCCCCTGTATCACCAGCTAGACATTTGAGCGTTAGATATTTATCTGGCTCTACGTCATAGTGGTCTTCCCAGTTATCTAAAGTAATCTCTTTTCTAGTTACTGTACTAAATCGAGATACTTTATCTTGGATAAGTAAGTCCCAGTCTTTATCTGACGATATCAACCAAATCTCATCTATACCAAATTCTTCTTTCTTTCCGACTATCCAAGCTGCTAAATCGTCAGCTTCTAGTCCCTTTTGTTTTATTGTTAAGTGTCCTTTCTTCCCTAATTGGGTAAAGGCATTTGCGAACTCACCCATAAACTGGGCAAACTCTGCTTTTTCTTGCTCTGTTTGTTGAGCATATTTTTCCGTCCGATTGCCTTTATAATCGGGTGCTAATCTTTTTCTGTAGGTACTTCCACCATCAGCAAGTATTATAATGTTTCCACAGTTATAAGACTTTGCTAGACTTTCTACGGTTCTTACGTAGTCATGTTTGAATTCAAGTTGTCGTGAGTGTTTCCACCGAAACGCAACGTTGAGTCCATCAACTATTAGTAAGTTCCCATTCTGGATCTGGTTCCCAAGGCTTGAGAAATCTATCGCCATTTGTTAATTTTATTTTTTCATTTGCCAGCCACTTTTCTGCGTTCATTACATATGCACCGAGCCAGTTTATGTGCATATACCGTTTATCTTTCTTTGGTCTACGTGTTGTTACTACATACCAATTTGCGTAATTCTGTTTCATAAATATAATAGGCTCTTGTTCCATTTCTTGAGCCTGTCTTATTGCTTTATTCCACCACACTACAAGATTATTACTTCTTTGAGTAAATATCTTATGTGAGAAACCCATATCCTTATAGTGTTTTACTTCTATAAGGAATAGGTTATGTTTATTTTCGACATATAAGTCTCCCTTAATTTTACCACTTCCACTTCCAGGTGTCTGTGTAAAGTCTAAGTTAGTATGTCTTTTGAGCATTGCTGCTACTTCTTTTTCTGCTTTTGTTCCTTTTTGTCTTGCGTTTACCATATGTTTTACAATGTGTGCAGGCAAAGCCTACGGGTATAAAAATTGTACGCTCAAGTACAGGACACTCGTGTTTCACGAATGTGTCCACTACTCAAGCCTACTTATATTGTCCTCTTTTATGACTTCTATTTTTGCTAGAAGTGGGTGAGTCCAACCGTGAGAAACCAAATAAGTATTCAGCTCTTCTCCGAGTAATATTTCTACTAGCTTTTCTTTTCCTTCTTCGTCAAGTACACTTATTATTTCATCGAGAAACAATGTGTTGATACGAGAACTAGAAATGCTACTCATTAACTTTCTTATTGCTAGTAGTGTCGCAGTATTTACTCTTGCAAGTTCACCACTTGAAAGTGCTAGAATATCTACTACTTTTGCGTTATCTGTAATCTCTACATTTAACTTGTCGTTCGTAACAACGAACTCTAAACTGAATCTACCTGCAGAAAGTTCCGCAAGGTAGTCGTTTGTTATTTCTTCTAGGTCTTTTACTAGATTTTCAATCTTATAGGCTAACAATCCGTTAGTAGAAAAAGCTTTCTTGAGTATCTCAAGATGTGTAGCTTTCTCTTCTACTTTACCCAATGCCGCGACAATTTCTTCCAATTCTCCTTCAAACCCCTCCGTTTGTTCTTGAATGATAGAGAGGCGAGTATTGTGGCGTTCTGCCACTAGATTGCTCGCACTTACATCTTCTATATCCTTACGGACATTTGAGATGCGGGAAGAAAGTTCGTCGATTTGGGAAGATATGTCATCACCGTCCAAAATTAGGGAAGGTAGACTGCTGTCCCAATCTCGAATACAACTTTCGTACTCTCGTTGTTGGTTGTCTCGAATTATAACTCGTTTGTTATTTTCTTGTCCTTTTGTAATCTGCTCGTTCAGGTAAAGTATGTTGCTCTCTGCACCAACTTTTGTATTTAAGTAAGTTGTATTAATTTCTTCCATCTTATTCCAATCTATTTCCTGTTCACAAGTAGGGCACAAGCCTCCAAGCTCGGAGATCTTGTCCAAATGCGCTTTAGCCTCAGACAATTTGGAACTATATGTTCCCTTTTTCTGCAGCATAGCGTCAAGGTTAATCTCCTCTCCTCTCATCAATCTATACTCACTTGATTCGAGTTCGTCAAGTTGTTCTTTCACAAAATTATTATCTATAATTTTTTTATTTTTCTCTGAGATTTTTTCAAAGTCGCTTCGTAAAGACTGTAAAGTCTGTTCGTCACTTTGTGAGAATTTTGGCAGATTTAATATCGGTAGTATATCCATACTCTCCAATTTATTTTCATCCAACCATTTTACTATTGTATCAGTCTTACTGTTAAGGCTGTTTACTTCAAATGAAATCTCTCTTGCAGCTTCCTTGAATATATCAAAGAACTCCACATACTCTTCTAGCTTTAACAAATCTATAAGAAACTTTTTTCTGTTTGTATCTGTCGCAGTTAGGAACTGTAATGATGTATTCGTGTTTTGATACACGAGTTGAGTAAAAGTTTTAAAATCTAACCCAAGTAATTCTTGGACTGTCTTGTAAGTATTTGTAGCTGTGTGGCTAGAAATATCATCACCGTTCTTATAGAGTTTACACTTTATACTTGCTTTACGAGTTACATCAATCTCGTACTCATTTTCGTCTACTGAGAAAACTATGTTAATCCAGTAACCTTCATTTACAAATCTGTTTTGTATTTCCTGTTTCTTTATACCTTTTGAGTTCTTATTGAATAAGACCTCTTCGATAATAAGTGGAATGGAAGACTTGCCTTGTCCATTTGTCCCAACGAGTTGGGTAAGGTTGCTGTCATGAAGATTAAGAGAATTGTCCTTGCCATAACTAAAGCAATTATCCCAGCGTAGCGTCTTTAGAGTAATCATTAAACACCCCCATAATTTGTTTTATTCTATCATCTGTTAAATTAAGTATCGCACTCATGTACTCTACTAGTTCTTCCTCCATAGTCAAATCCTTTAGATTAAGAGTAGCCTCTGAACTTCGTTTAACAACTTTCTTGTCAAGAAGCTCAGAGTTTTTAATATTAGCTAAATCTGCTACGTCTCCTTCAATCTCATAAATGGTGTGATGAAATTCTGAGGCTATCATATCGTCTGGGTTACTAACAGTTCTGCGAAGAAGCTGTGGTAAATCAAACTCATGCCAGCTCCAATCTCCATACATTCCTTCATCGTCAATAAGAAGATATCCTGTTTTGACTACTTCTCTATGAAAAGATGTAGTCATAGGAGAGCCTGGATAAACAATGTTTCTCTGCGTATTGGAGTGGCTGTGTAGGTCACCCGCGTATACTACAGGAAAGGCATTGAATCTCTCAAGGTCTACCTCAGGAGTTACATGAGGAGGTATCTCACCCCTCACATGCGTGTATAAAGGTTTGTTAGGATTGCATTTCTCTATAGCACCTTTCTTGTGCAAGTCTGCATAGGGTAATATTGTACCCCACGTATACTCTGTAGTTTCATCTACAATCTCAACTAGAGGATTTACATCAGACGTGGCTCTCTTTAGGTTAGTAAAGAAAGTTTTATTCTTTTTAGTAGCTTCATGGTTACCATCATAGATGATAGTAGGAATTTTAATATCTTTAATAAAATCAAAGTATACTGTTATTTCGTCCATTGAAGGCACTCGGTCAAATAAGTCTCCGCCTATGATGTGTAGATTTACGTCCTTCTCTAATTCATGTACTGTCTCAAAGAATAAGTCGTATCTTGCACAAGCCCAAGGCATGGGTACATTCTTTTGTCCCAACTTAAGATGCCAATCTGCTGTAAATAAAATCATGCTAGGAAATTGAGAACTCAGAGTCTACATCAGAAGGAGCTTCAGCTCCATCAGCGGGTTGAGTTACTCTTTGCAGTAGCTCTAATTGAGCGTCTGCTGTTGGTCTAGCAAGAACGTCGTCCATTGAACGCAAGTCAGCAATAGAAGCTGTCTCTTTCTCATTCAAAGGTCTAGGTTTGCACTTAAGTGCTTGAAGCCTGTACTCTACATTGAAAGCCATAGGCCCAGTCTTAACTCTTTGGAAGAAAACGTCCCAACCTGTTTCAGGGTCAGTAGGATCGCCTAAATCTTCTGCGGCAACCATTATTTGTTCCATGAGTTTCTTTTTTAGATTAACAACTTTAACATTGCCATCTGTTGGGTCGATAGCTTGAATAGCGTATGCCCAACCACATTTTAAGTCAGGGAAGAAAGACCTTACGTGGTCTGTGTCCTTGTTATTAAATGTTTCTGTGTTACGGTCGAAAGCAAGACATTCCATAGGAATATTTTTGCCGTTCTCACCTTTAATCCAGTAAACATACCTCGGAAGTATGTCGCCTACTAGTCTGAAGACGTTGTCTCCTTCTTTGTAAGTGTACTGGTCTATTGAGGATTTTTTTGCACTCCCCTGTGCTTCTCCGAATTTTAATGCCATTTTATGTTCTCCATTTAGCGTTATCTTCAAATAAAAAGTGTACTAGACCATTCTCTATTCGAAGCAATCTGTTGCGATTTACTGTTGTTGTGTCGACAGGAAGATGCATCAACTCTAGTGTTGTCTCACCTGTCTTATTATAATTGAAATAATTACGGTACGAAGCTATTGCAATATACTCTGCAGCTTCTTTGTTACTATAATTCTTTCGCTCAGCCAAAAGCTGTCTCGGATTTAACAGAAAGCTGTTCCCGAGAAAACTTTTCCCAAAATACTTGTAAGTTTTGTCTTTACGACTGGCTGGAATTCTCTTGTAAGTCAAGAGGTGGATAATAGTGAGAATTGAAACACTATCGCCTTTCGTTTCTCTATATATCTTTTCCCAATTATATTTTATCATATATTATAACAAATTTTGAAACTGTTGTCAAGACATATTTTTCAGAGGTGGCTATAGAGTTGATATCTCGTAGCCTTGTTTCAGATAGTAGCCCATACGCATACTAGCCTGCCTCTTTGCAGTCTTTCCAATTAAATTAATATCCACTACTACGGGTTGTTGTTTGCCTTCGTAGTCCCTAATTATTCTCCCTATGAGCTGTGTAAGTAACGGCTCATTATTTACTGGTGTTGCCAGCACTAAACAGCTTAGAATATTTAAAGAAATACCCTCAGAGAATATAGACTGTGTCCCATATAGAACGTCTTTATCCTCAAAAATCTGTTTAATTATGTCTGGTCTTTGTTCGTGAGGGACTGCACCCGTCACACAAACTGCGTTACTACCAGTGAGTTTCGCGCAGTTCTTTAGGAAATCTACTCTATCAGATACCACTAACACTTTGTGACCTTTAGCTGCATATGATGATGCAGTCATAGCCACAGAATGTTGGTACTCTGGGTTATAGGCTAACTCATTTATTCTATTAGCCCAAGGTATAGAGTTTCCGTCCATAAACCTTATCGGTAGTGGTAAGATTTGTACTTTTGGCATCATAAAGTTTTCCTTTGGTGGTTTTAAAACATTACTGCCAAAGTAATCACGAAAGACTACATGCCTACCATCTTTTCTTTCTAGCGTACCTGTCAGTCCTATCTTATGCCTAGCACAATTCTTATCTATAATTCTAGAAAAGGTTGGAGCACTACAGTGATGCATCTCATCTAAGATGATTGTTCCAAACTCTTGTCGTATCTGTGGAATCTTTCTATATAAACTCTGAATATTCCCAATGACGATAGGGTGGTCAATTTCAAATTTACCACTACCTATAATGCCAGCTTTAAAACCAAATACTTTTTCTACTTCATCTTCCCACTGTTTCCGCAGTGCCAAAGTATGAGTAACTACTAATGTTTTCTGTCCAAGTTTACCAGCTATTGCAAGACCTGTAAATGTCTTACCCCAACTCACCCAAGCGTTAATTATACCACCGTCTCCAATCTCATCATATACCGACTGTTGGCTAGGTCGTAATTCTAAATTAAACTTAGGGAAGTCTACTGGTTTATCTGTTCTCTTATCTGTAATTTCATGATCTGCAGGAATTAAATCTATCCTACCTACAGGTATTGCAACTAGCCCCTGTCTTATCATTGCCATATTTTTTATAACTAAAGGCGGGTCGCCAAACTTAAAAGACGGCACAGAGTACGTTAGCTCTTTGTCAATCTTTTGTTGTTGGTGTGGAAGTACTTCTAAGTAGATCCTGTCGCTTATTACTGCTTTCATTACCAGTGATGTACTATTCCCGAAACAATAAAGAAACAGGTTACAAAATTTGCAAGTACAATCAAGCTACGAAATATAGCAATCGCATCAGCTTCCTTTGCATCATCAGATGCTTTTTCGCCCAGGCTTTTTGCCCATAGTTTCCAAATATTTTTCATTTATATAATTTAGTATTCCAAGGGTTAACATTTATGGAGGTTCTAACTCCTTCGAATTGTTCTACTCCATGATATAACCCTGGTGAGAATATAACTAATCTATTCTCTTGTGGAGTAACTTCTACTCCGTTTTTAAACTGTAAGCTACCTTTTACTAGACCGCATACTTCTAAGTAGTATACTGTTGAGCAGATAGGATATCTAGTCATTCCCATTTTTAAATAAGCACCTTCATCTTTATCGTAGTGCCATTGCATGGGTCTTGTGTTAGTGTGAGTCCAGTAATCATATCCTATCATTTCACTAACATTGAAATATTTACCCGCATGTCTACATATCTCATAGCACATGTACTGATTTCCATGGTCTGAACCTACAGAGTGCCAGCCTTCTCCCTCTTTGTCGAGGACTCCGCTAACAAAATTATCTGTAGAACGGTTGATATTCTTCTTCCATTCATCCATTTGTAATTGAGTAAATACTCCATCTACTATTGCAATCATAATTTTACTGCCAATAAAATAAATATTCCTAACATAATTAAGTTAGTAAAGAACATTAGTATGCCTAGTATAGTATGATACCATATCCAGCGTGTTTTATATGCATTTTCTATTGTTAAATCTGCGGGATCAGGTGATTTAACTACTTGTTGTTGAACTAAATCATCTTCTTCATTGCTACCCCACAGTATTTGATACCATTTTTTCATATCTTTCTCCATGAATTCTTCTTCTTTTCAGATGAGGTATCATATAAAAGCCAAGGAATACTATCTCTATATAGTATTCCTGCCCATGTTTGGTCATCCTTGAGAGGTCTGTCTAATGTAAAAGGAAAGGGGCAATCTTTTACCCACAATACACTTGCTACTGTTTTTAAGTCTACTCGCAGTATCTTATGATACTTTAGTGTGGACTTAGTTGTTTTTTCTTTACGAAAGAAATACCCTGTATTGTCTATATAATATTTTCCTTGGTGATCAAGGTAAGAACGAATATCTTTTATCATATACTTTATAGGGTATATACTTTTCATAGGGCTTTGGATTCTTCTCATACCAAGCGTCTTGCCTTTCATATTTTTATCGTCAAGAACTTGGTTTTCAA
>Ga0209337_1003305_pt1 | contig 11399 bp, 14 predicted proteins | sample LinPmetageLP53_FD_184044 | JGI IMG/M metagenome (GOLD analysis project Ga0209337, IMG submission 184044) | Marine viral communities from the Pacific Ocean - LP-53 (SPAdes) (version 2) | ecosystem: Environmental > Aquatic > Marine > Oceanic | place: Pacific Ocean | collected 2010-02-08 | reverse complement strand
CTTTTTTCATACCGCTTGAGTATGGAAATCTGACATTGCTTCTTACTCCGTTTTGTCTCATTATTTTTTCCCCTTCATTAATGCTCTACCAAAACCACGTTTTGCAATTCCAGTAACTCTTCCACCTTTTTTAAGATTCATTGGATAACGAAATCTATGTGGATCTTCAACTCTTATACCTGTTCTATTTCCACTACCCATATCAGAAGATAAATTATCAGGCATTGTGTTATCTAAATATGCATTATCAGATGTCATTAATCTTTTAGCTTTAGCCATTGCATTGCCTGGTGCATCTGTCGCTCTTTTTCTACCTAATTTAGTAGCACCATAAAGAGCAGCACCTAATGCAGCAGCTTTACCAGCTTTTTTTAATAATTTTTTTAGTTTAGCCATAATGTTAATTTCTATTCTAATTGTTTATATAACGCAACTTATTTTTTTCCTCCACCATTTCGGAATATCTGCGTTCCCTTAATTCCAAATACGCTGGCTACGACCAAAATCCACAAATTTGTGAACCATTTTGGCAAATTCGAAAAATACTCAAAGAATACATCTATCTTCTGCATAGCCGCCGGATCCTCTGTCCAAACCGACCAGGCGAGCACCACGATGGGGAGTGTCAAAATCGCAAGTACGATTTCGTCCTTGTAATCGTTTTGCCGAGCTTCTAAAAGCTTTCCCTGGTAAGATTCCTCACCAGAGGCCATACGCTGTGCATGCATAAGCTGTGCATCAGACATAGCCATCTTTGTTTTCTGGCGGTTCGAATAAATTTTTGAACCAGCCTGCAAAGCAATTTTTGCTAAACCGAACCAAGCCATATTAGAACCAGGTTGCTGTTTGTTTTCTAGCTTTACCAGTACCCTTAACAGTAACTTTAGTTCCTTTATCTATTTTTTGTCCAGGAACAAAAGCATTTGTTATGATATTAGCTCTTGGATCTTGTCCAACGCTATCAGGATCAGGTTTAATTGTTTTTCCACCCTTAGGATATCCTACTTCTGTTTTTGTCATATTTTTCTCCTTATGTGTTTGTATCCTATCTTCTAGGACCTTTCAAGATCTTAACGTCTCTTTGTTTCATTCTATCTTGTTGCATCTTAGCGTCTTGAGACATCATCTGTTTTGTCAAAGAGGTCTCTGCTCTAAGTTCTGCTAAGTCTTCATTCTGCTCTAATTTTTCATCAAACTGTTGTTGACCCATTAATTGTTTAGATCTATCCATATTAATCTTTTCTTGGTCCTGTTCTCTCTTAACAGAATCATCCATTGCTCTTAAATCCAATTCTCTTGCTTTAAGTTTAGCAATAGGATCATTTCCGAACTGACCCATAATTTTTGACTCTTCATTTTTGAATTCTTCCATCATTTCAGCAATTAAAGTCGCTTTTCTGGCTTCAATTTGCATTGTTAGCTGTGTTAATTGATTTTGAACCTGTGGATTTTGCTGCATTTGTGGATTTTGCTGCATCATTTGTTGTAATTGCTGTAATTGCATGATTTCTTCTCTAAATTCCACTTCAACTTGCTCTTGAGCCATCATAGAAATGTGTTCAAAGCAATTTTTCTCTAAAGCACCTAAAATCATCGGATTATTTCGAGCTAAATTGGAAGACATGAAATTTAAATGCGAAGTTATGTGTGCTTGGTGATTTTGACCTTTAAAAGCTTGGAAAGGTTTACTTGATAAAGCCATAATATTCTCTACCGCTGGATCTAAAGGTTGTGGTTGCGCTGGAGGAGGTAAAATCTTATCGATATCTTTAACTCCAATCGCACTATACATAGCATAAAACGCTTCATACATATTATGCATCTGTGGATTCGCTTGAGCGAGTTGTAATTCTGTTTGTGCCATCGAAATTCTTTGCGATTGTGAAAATATATTTGGATCAGCAACTGGAACAATATCTACTTTGTCATCAAAGTCTGAAACTTTAACATTTCTTTGCGCTCCTACAACATCGTATGGATATTCTGCTGGTAAATAAGTTTTAAACACACCCGCAAGTAGGTTAAATTCTTGCTTCATAGCAACAAATAACCTTTTATGAATCGCTGACATGACTCTGGAACCACGTTCTAAGAGTGCGATGGTCGTTCCAACAGCGGCCTGTTGGTTGCCGTCTCCGACCTGCATATCAGCGATGGCGGCAAATCTTTGTCCTGCTTGGACAACAATTCCCATCAACGACAATAATGTCTGTGATGGTTCTTTGAAAGGTAGAGTCATAAATGCATCTCTGATATTTCCACCAGGTGCGTCGACATCTCTAAATTCGCCGGGCTGTATTGCTTGGGCCTCGTCTCTTACTCGTATTCCTCTTTGTTTAAAACCTGCAGGTAAATTACTTAATGTTCCTGCATCTAATAACTGACGAAGAGCAGTGGTTGCTGTTCTTGATAAACCACCGATCATATGAATTAATCCAAAACCGTAAAAGCCCATTCCAGGTAAAAACCTAAAATGAACAAAATACTGAACTGCTTTTTTTAATGGATCATTAGCTTCATAATTTCTTTTGATTGATAGAACTTGTCTAGAGTTCATTTCAATTGTAACAATGTAGGGAAGTTTAATTCCTGTGGGTTCTCCATCTTCACCTAACTCTTCAAATCCTTCTAGATCTAAATCAACATGACATTCAACTAGAGTAAAAACATCTTCGTCTCTTGTTTTTCTTACCCCTTCTAATTGACGTTCTTTTTTTTCTACTTCTGTTTCCTGATCATAACCAGGTTTTAATTCAATATCTCGATAAAAACCTGAAACTTGTTTTTTTCTAAGATCGTTATCTGACATTTTAATCATGTGCATAATCGCCTCCGCATCGGCTAATGAGGTAGCCGTGTACGGGACAATTAAATCATCAGCGGGTACGAATTTTGATACCGCTCTGCCAAGAAGTTCATCGTAATAAACTTTTTTAAAAGCAGATCCTGCTAACGGTAGATAAAAAAGCATTTGATCGAACTCAGGTTCGTACTCTTTCATCACGTCCATGAGTTGATAGTTCATGAAATTTTTAACTCGTTGAGACTGTTCTTCTTTTTGTCGGCTAGGTTTTCCTAATACTTGGGTTCTAACAGGACCCATAGCTGGAAGTAATTCTTTATAAGCTTGCGCTTGAAACTGTGTGACCGCTTCAGCAAGAACAGGATGCGTCGCACCACTAGCTCCTTGAAACGGTTGTGTTGGATTAACGTATTTAAATCCTAATAAATCTAATCCCTTCATATAAGTATCTTCCCATTCTTTTCGAGAAGAACGATAATGATTATAATTTTCTGTTAACTGCGAACCTAAACTTCCTAATATATCATCAGAAAGCTGTTCCGCTAAATTGTCGAAATGATTTTGTGTTTCTTGAGGCTGAGCCATGGGATCAAAATTAACTTCTGCCCCACCTTCTTCATCCATAATAACTTCAGCACCATCGGGTGATACTTCCGCTAGTTTTTCTTCTTCTGTTACTACAATTTGATCTTCCGGTAATCCAACTTCTTGATCGACGTTGGGTATAGCCTTATCGATTCTATCGTCTCTTGCCATTTGTTTTATCCCTTGATTTTAACACAGTTCTAACTTGTTTTAAAGGTATATTCAACCCTTGTGCATCGGGTCCTCTTAAAGGAGGAATTTCCTTCCACTTAACATGTTGCATATTTGCAACAAGAGTTTTATTCTTGTCCCCAGTTTTTGTATAAGTCATATCCTTTTAATCCTGCTGTTAAAGCTAATCCTGGTGCACCTAATCTAGATACTACTCTTAAAGCTCCGGGACTCATTCCCATTCTTATGGCTTTAGCCAAGATGCCTGTTGGATTCATTCCTCGTGTTGCCATTCTTGCTCCAGTACTCGCGAATGCGGGTCCCATCCAATTAAATGGATCCGTTGCTATGTCTTCAAGATCAGACCCTCCTTTGACTTGAGCAGCAATACCTATTGGTAAACTAGCCGCTACCGCTAGTGGAGAAAACGATCCTGCTAATACTTTTCCTGCGGGCCCTAAAGCGGCACGAGCGGTGCCAAATTTTTTTGCTTTTCTTGCTTTCATCATGGCACTGGAACCAGGAATCGCGGCTGCTGCTCCAGCAATTTGACCTGGATACTGCCATTTTAAAATTTCTTCATCAACTTGTGGGGTTTCAGACTCTAACATAGATAACAACATTCCTTTTTGTTGATCAGGACTGGATAAATATGTTGAAGGATCATCGTTTCTAAATTGTTTCACTAAAGGCTCTGCAATTGCACCTGCTGCAGCAACGGCTGCTAGCGGCGCGGCTTTCATTCCGCCTCTACCCAATAGACTTAAAAAACCTTTTGCTTTTTGAGGAAGAGTTTCTAAAGCCTTTCCAAATTTAGCAGGTTCATTTTTAGCAACTTGAGCTAAACATCCTTCAGCACATCTCACTCTTTTTTCCATCATGGATTTTAAAGCTGGAACTGAATTAATTGATTTAACTAATTGACCATAAAACTGAGGAGCTCTTTCTGCTCTACTTTGAAAAAGAGTTTGAGTTGCTTCTGGGAAACTTTTAAATTCTACGGACTCTTTAAATCCTGGTGTCTTATTCAAATAATCAATAAATTCTCTAGCCTGAACGTTAAGGGATCTTTTAGTTAAATTAATATTTTTAAAAGTAAGGTCTTTAATATTCCCCACCTGATCCACGGTATACTTAGGATATTTTCCTGGGTACTCTTTTTTAAAATCTCCAATGGTTCTATTAACTGTTTTTATAATATCTCTTCGTTTCCTCAGATCCTGAGTATTAAATGCATTATCCATCAAGCCGCTCACTTTTTTATCTAAGTTTGGCCCTTTAATTCCTATATTAAAAGCTGCGGGAGCAGGACTAATATTCTTGGCCGCTTTTTTAATTTCTTTCATAAGCCCCGTTGCTAGAGCTTGTCTTAACCCATACATATGTTCGGCACCTGGTGCATACTGAGTACCAATAAGTTGAGGAAATAATTTCTTTAAAGGATTGATCATATTGCTACGAATCATTCTTGTATATTCAGTAGGAGTCATTCCTAGAGACTTCGACGCCTGTGCCCAAGTTTTTTGCTGACGTTCGAAACTCATTGGACTTCTTAATTTTCTAGGTAACGAAACCAATTCCTTGATAGACTCTCTTCCCCCTTGAAAACTTCCTACTGTAGAATTCATTCCTTTTTTGATCATAATCACTTCTTGACCGGGTTTAACCGTCACCCCTGCTCTAGCGGCATCGGTTGCTTCTCCCACTACATTAAGAGCAGCTGGATTATTTTTCTTAAACCATTGAATGGCTGCATCGTAAAGTTTTTCGGTTCCTCCGGCTTTTCCTACATAAGCCGCCTTATTGTTTTTAATAAATTTATTAAATTGTTTTAAAACGTTAGCCGGTTCAGCACTGATTTTATTTTTCTTAACTAAATTAACTAAAACTTTATCCGCCGGTCTACCTGTATGTCTTACGAGTTCTCCTGCTTTATTTTCATAAGGAGCTCTCGTATAACCATAAATAAGTTTAGTGACTGCACTTCGTATCTGTTCTCTTTCTTTTGGAATAATGGCTCGGGTTCCTCCAAAGATCTTAACGTTATTATCTTTAGCCCATTCTCGAACGACATCTTTTACTAAATATCCTTTTTTTAAAAGTTTTAAAATGTAGTCTCGGGTAATTGTTTTTCCCAAAAGATTATATTGGTCAGCACGACCTCCAGGTTTAGGCATTATACCTCCAAGATCCTTGCGAGACCCCGACGTTTCATTTCATCGTCAAACATTAATTTATTTTGATGTCGAAAGAATAATTCATAAGGATCAATCTGCGGCATTTTTGAATTAGTAGGAAATGATTTTCCTTCACCTACCGGACCAATTCCTTGAGCATAACCCCTTCTTGGCGTTTGCATAATATCAGCTAGACCACCTTCTGCAAATTGAGGTGTTAGTTTAACATTTTTTAAAATCATTTCAGCGAATTCACTAGGAGCTGCGGATTCGACATTGACGCTATTTAAAAAGTCATCATATTTCAACATACTCTCGCCATAATACCTTCTCATCAAGTCTAAAGGATCAGCACCTCTCTCACCTGTTCTTAAACTTTTTAAAACATCGTCGGGTAAATTAAGTCTTGTGTCTTTGAGTAAAAGTTCTCTAGCAATCGCTCGGGACATTCCTGTTTTAGCATCTAACCCTGTTTGAAAAGCCTGAAGTTCCCCGGGCCCTGGTTTAGGGAGCGTGCTGCCTAGATCGTCTGCGATCTGTTTTTTAAATTGTTCATTACTCACTTTAAAAGTGGGAACTTCACTCGATGTCCGTACACTCGTGATCCCTGAGTCCTGTTTCGGGAACTTTGTAATGGTCGCCATCGGTAAAGGAGGTGGCTCTATAATATTTTTAATACCCGTTAAATTTTTTCCTAAAATCTCGGTTTGAATGGTATTGAGTTTACCGGAAGTGGCATAACTCATAGCATCCTCGGTGGCTTCAATGAGCGCATCTCTGGAGCCAAGCTGATTAACACCCGCTCGTTCTAATCCGGGCAAGGGGCGCTGGAACAAGGGATTTTTATTAGGACCCGTTCCCAAAAAAGTAATATTGTTTTTGGTTCCCATAAATTTATTAGGGTTCGCTCCAATACTTTTTGCCAAATCCATTAATAGTTCTATTGTAAATCTTTTAGCCATAATAATTTAAATTCATCTTCTCAATTTTTTCGTCCTTATAATCTTCAGGGTGCGTCACAAAGTGTCCGCCCCGTAAACGCATAATAGCCTGGGTTGTTGAATCCACATAGTCATCATAATCCCCATGAGGAAAAGCGGCGCACTCCTCAATGACTTCTTGCGCAAATTGTTCGTGTTTCGGAGCCCAAATTTTTCCTGCTTCGAAAAGCGGGGCTATCGAATTCACTCTTACATGCTTATCATTTCCTCGCGATGGCGTAAAGTTAATAACTGGGATATCAATCTGTCTCAGCTCGTGAGTCAGAGGGATCCCTGATGCCTTGGCCTCGATTAAGACGATATCAGGTCGCCACCATAAGTATTCTTCTTTGGCCTTTCTTCGAAGTTCGGGGAACTCGTACCGATCTTTAAACGCATTCAATAAAATAACATTTTGACCTGAATCCTCAGTTTTAAAAACGCCCCATGTTGTAATAGCTGAAAAGTCAGCAGTTTCTTTTTTCATAAAAGCAGTATCATAAGACTGAATAATAAAATCACATTTAGGAGGCTCATTATGTTCCCAATCTTTCCACCACTCTCGTTTAATAATGGCTCCTTCATCAGATGTTGGTTGTTGCATGTATTGAGCATTCCATTTTCCAACACTAATAGAAGCTTTCACACTTTCTAATTCTTTTCTCTTCCAATACTCTGGCCAAACAGGTTTATTGTTAGGAAGGATAGCTGGAAATTCTACAAGATCCCATTCATCTCCTTTAACATCTTTTTGAGCTTTAACTAATTGACCTGTTAAATCTTTAGTAGACCAACGAGTCATAACTAACACGATTCTTCCACCAGGCTGCAAACGTTGACGGGGCCCGGAGGTATACCATTCATAAGCTTTGTCAAAAGAGTCACGACTTAACATATCCTTTTCTTTATGTGGATCATCAATGATAAGTAAGTCCGCACCTCTTCCAGTCATGGCACCTCCTACCCCTACTGCAAAGTACTCACCTCCTTGCGCTGTCTCCCAGCGACCCGCTGCTTGTGAATCTTCACGCAGCGTAGTATCGAAGACCTCCTTATACTCAGGAGAATCAATTACGTGTTTAGCTTTTCTGCCGAATCGTATAGCAAGTTCTGCTGTGTGGGTGGCTTGAATTATTTTTAATTTTGGATTTTTTCCAATCATCCAAGCGGGTAGATAATTAGAAGCAAATTCAGATTTTGTATGTCTGGGTGGCATATTAACAATCAATCGCTTACTTTCTCCAGAAGCGATCTTATTAAATTTTTCAGAAATTATTTTGTGATGATAACCACTAATAAACTCAGGCCAAATAAATTTTACAAATTCCAAAAAGTCATTAGAAATTCGTTCTTTGGTTTCTAATTGATCGGCTTTGAGAAAAGATTGTAAATATTCTTTTTGTTCGGCTAATGGTAATTTTTTTATAAAATTTATGTCATCTATCATTATATAGAACCGTTTATAAAAGTTCTACCATGAGTGTCTGGATTAAGCAATAAAGGGTAAGATTAGGATCCCTATTTTTTGTTTTAAGGGGGTGGGCCCTCCCAAGATCGTTCCATGTGTCCTGCAGTCTGGTACCTCTATGGGGTGGGCTCCCGCCCACATGCCTCATATGGGTGGGTAGGGGTGGGCCCGCCCCTAAGGGTGGGCCCGCCCTGTTGCCTTTTTGCAACACACACGAATAAAGTGAGGGATATTATAAGATTAAGCTTGACACACAACATGCGGTGTTTATTTAACACGCACAAAAAAAACGGGGCGGATTACTCCGCCCCGTTCTATGTATAACTATTGAGATAGTTATTCTGTAATAGTTATTAAACCAGTAGCTTGACGCCATTGGTTTCCATTTTCGTTAGGTGGTGCGTTGCAATCCCAATAAATAAAGCAAGGTGTTTCATCTTTTGAAACAAAGTATTTTCCTTGCGTATCTGTGTTGGGCTTAAACTTCAGACCTTTACGAGTTATGATCTTACTGTGCTTTTTAGCATAGTAAGTAATATAAAAAGTTTCTGGAAGTAGGTTCAACTTATCTTCGTTGTCTATATGAAGTTTAGGCATTAGCCCCCGCAACTTTTACTATTTCATCTACTTTAGGATTCCCAAATTGTCCAAACGCATTGAACAAACTATATGAAATAGATGGGTTATTATTTAGAGTCTGTAAGGCAACAAGATATTCCGTTGCTCTCTCTAAAGTTGTTGCTGACTTTTCAACAAAATAGCTTGGTGCTAGAGTGTTGCCATAAGTCGTTCTTCTTATTATTAGGATTGTTTTATCCATTTTGCTTTCTCCTTTATTGTTATACATATCTAGGATTTTATATGTTTATCCTAGATATGTCAAGAAGTATTTATTGCGTGGATTGTTGTTGATTATATTTTAATCTAGCCGCTATTTTCTGCTCTCTTGTTTGGGTTTTGTTTTTCATAGACTTCAACATAGCCGCCGCATTTTTTGGATTATACATAACTAGACCAGTTGAGTTGGTTCTAATTATTTCAGCATCATTTAAAGTCAAGCCGCTTTCTTTTGAAAACTCAATCGCCTCATCAAGATATTTATATCCTTTAATAACATCTTTAATAAATTTGACTTGAGTTAGAACAGACTTAATCCAGTTTTGGTGGCAAGTAATTAATTGACCTTTAGCAACTTGCCAAATCATTAATTGGTCAAACTCTTGCTTTGAACAATCAAGTTGACGATCTCTACAATACTCACGACCAATTAAATCAAGTTTATAATCATCATTCCATTCTTTTGAATATGATGTTTGATTATCCCGACCACCATTCGTTCCAAGGTATTTGTCATTAGCATCTTGAAATTTAGTTTGGTGTGGGTTTCTGTCCTTGCCAGACATTTCAATGTTGATATCTGGATTACATTCTTCTTGGGCTTTTAACTCGTCACGAAAATAAGCATAACCAAAATCTTTATTATTGTTATACTCTTGTCCGTCAATGTTTCCGTCAAGTTTAAAGTTAAAGTGTTCACTTACTCTTGCGTCAACCATTTTAGGTTTATCATTTTCGTCACGTTCTTCTTTTTGCCCCATATAACCAAAATGAAAGCAACTGTCTGGCGCAATAGTATTTACATTGTCAAACTTGTTTTGTAGATACCTTGCTTTTGCTACATCATCTTCGGTGTATGTTCTTCTAACAATAGTGTGGGCTAAATCCCACGCATTGTCTTGCGTTGGTTTCATATTTTCACGTGCTTGAAAATACTTTTCTTTTTCTTGAGTATCTTCTGCCTCAATATGCACACGCATACGATTGGCGATCTTGTTCCGATACTCTTGATTTAATCTTATTCTAGTTGGCATAAGTTTCTCCTTTATGTCTGGGATATTATAGTAAACTTAAAAAGTTGTCAAGGGAAAAAATTTCAACTTACAGGGGTGGGCCCGCCCCGTAGATCTTAAAAAAATAAACATTGACAAAGGCTGTGGGATATTATAAGATAATAAAATGATTAGAATAATACAATTAACTTTAATTTTAATGGTCAACAATGCATTAATATTATTAGCTGTTGCTGATGAAGATTTTTTAAATATAGCATTATATGGCGGCTGGTGTCTAATATTTATTGCGGCTGTATATTTATCAAGGGGAATTGAAGATACTTTTGATACAAGATATAGAGAACAAGAAAGCAGAAAAAATGACAGATAAAAAATGGCATGATTTTCATGTTACAAAAAGTCTTTTACTTCATGCAATAGAAGATCATCTAGAATCTATTGAGAAAGTAAATGTTTATAATAGTGGTTCCAGAACAGATATTCCTCTTAATACAAGTGGAGATCATTCTATAATGAATGAAACAATGGGAACTATTGAAATGAAAAAACTACAAGAGAGATTAAATAAATGAAATATTGCCAAGGACCTAAGTGCCATACCTATGAAACCACAGACAGAATACGTGGACCAAAGGGCGACAAGCATTATGAAACGCGTAGAGCGTCCGAGTTTCATTATTTAGGCGGCAATGCGTGTACAATGAATTGTCAAAATGATTGGTTCGCTATATATGGTAACCGAGCGGTTGATCACTTCGGCAGAATCCACGAGCCTAAAAGATTAACACCAGAAAATGCGTGGACCAAGGATTTTGATTATGATTGGCAATCAAGGACCGATAGTAATTGGCGTATGGTTAATAGACTAACTAAAGAGATAAGATCAATAACAGAACAACAGTATGAAGATGATAATTTTACATTGAACACTTGAGCCCAGATCTAATACTAGACCTAAAGGTGTCTAGCACCCTTTAACTAGGGAAAGATGGCGAAACCATCTAAAATATCGGGTGACACTCGGTATTGGATCTGGGGTCAAGCGTCTAACTAACGTATGAGTGAGATGGTCTGGGTTGTTTGCCACCCTCACTCTTGGCCAAACTTGAGCCCAGATCCAGTTTCCATAGGGCCAAACAATTGTTGCTGGATCTGGGGTCAAGCACATAGTTAATTACTATTAGGCCCTGCTCGAGCCTTAAACAATTACTGTCGGGCCTCAGCGTGCTTGGCCAATGTAGAGCAGTTTTAATATGGTCGTCTGGACATTTCTGGACTATATCATAGGTCGTGATTCCCTATCGGAATGGAATTGTATATGGGCCAAAAGAAGATTCCCGCCTACGAGACATTAAAATCGCT
>Ga0209337_1003304_pt1 | contig 11400 bp, 13 predicted proteins | sample LinPmetageLP53_FD_184044 | JGI IMG/M metagenome (GOLD analysis project Ga0209337, IMG submission 184044) | Marine viral communities from the Pacific Ocean - LP-53 (SPAdes) (version 2) | ecosystem: Environmental > Aquatic > Marine > Oceanic | place: Pacific Ocean | collected 2010-02-08 | reverse complement strand
TATCTCTTAGGACTTTCCTCATTATAGCAGAAGAGTGGCCTGGTTTCAAGATCAAAGTAGATAAATAATAAGAGGAAGATGCATCATGATAAGTAAAAGATCCTAAATCTTCGGGAAGGTTTTCCTCCAAAAAGGCAAGGTTATGTTTTCGCGAGAGTACATTCTTCTTGGCTCTGGGTAATTGTGTTATGCCCAGTGAAGCATTGAGATTGTTCATATATAAATTAAAACCAAATTGAACAAGATCGTAAGTATCTCCGACGGTCTCCCTGCCAAAATTTCTACCACGATACATATATTCTGCAGCTTCCTTGTCATTTGTCGATAACAGGCCACCGTTACTCATACAAACTGGCTTAACTGGGTGGAAAGAATAAAAAGCATAATCGTATTCTGTTGTTGGATTTATACAGTGCGCAGAGTCTAAAACTAAGATGCTATTATTTTTTGAACAAAAATCTTGTATTTCATCAACCTTACTGATTCCTCCGTAAAGAATTGGCATAACTATAGATTTTTTTTCATCATTTATAAATCGAGATTTTAAATCATCAATACATAAGATAAGGTTATTGTTGACGTCTGTGTATATTACTTCGTGGCCGGCCATCTTGGCAGCGCAAACTGGTGATATGAAACCTAAAGATGGTGTATAAACTCTACAGGGGCCATACTGTTTGTAAAGATATCGATATAAAAGAAGTGCGGCTGAGCTAGCTGAATTGAAGCCTATATTATATGTCTTGTTTGAGAATTTCTTATAATCTTGTTCAAATTCCGCTACATTTGGACCAAAAGCTAACACCTTAGTCTTTAGAGTATCTAAGACTTTTTTATAATCGCTCTCTGTTAAGTTTGGTTCGAAACATTTAATCAATGAGTTTCCTGTTGTCCACGCTGTATTAATTTCACGAGATTCTCGACATCATCGCTAACATGTAATTCTGAATTGAAATGGGGTCCTTCATATTTCTCCCAGGAGCTGTTATGTTGGCGATTTGTATACTGAGGTCTCACACACAGGAGGTTTATTCCTGGGACTTTATATGTAAATGGCAATTCTGTCTCTGCTAGCATGTCTTCATGGAGTTTTTCCCCGGGGCGCAGACCCATCAACTCAAACTGGAAGGGAGAGCCTCTAAGGCTGATTAACGAAGACAATATGGTATCCATATCATAAGAATTAATCTGAGGGATGAAGACCTCTCCTCCTTCACAATTGTCTACGGCGCCGAGAACAGTATCTACTGCATCCTCAAGTGTGAATAAGAACCTCGTCATACTAAGGGACGTCACTTTTATACTTTTACCCTCGTCTAATAATCCCAGCCAAAGAGGGATAAATGAACCGCGGGAAGCAATAACATTGCCGTACCTGACTGATGAGAATACTGTAGAGTCAGAATCATAGTCGTGGTTTGTGAATAGTCTCTCCGCAATAAACTTGGAAGAACCGTAAACATTGACGGGCTGACATGCTTTATCTGTCGAAATCAATATACATTTCTTAACATTTGTCAATAAAGACGCCTTCGCGACGTTGTCGGAGCCGTGTATATTCGTTTTGATACATTCATCCGGATGAAACTCCATATCGTCGATTCTTTTAAGAGCTGCTGTATGTATTACAATGTCTGGTTTTTCTTTTTTCATCGATACATAGAGTTTGTCAAAATCCCTAATATCTCCGATGATACACTTGACGCCGGAGCCTCTGTTAAAGATCAGAGCTTGTTTGCCTTCGTCACGAGAATAGACAACTATTTCATGGTTCTGATCCCTGAGCCTTTTCACCAGCGCCTTCCCTAAAGACCCGGTTCCGCCAGTAATAAAATACTTCACTAAAGTGTTAACCTTTCGATTTGATCTGGTGCTGGATTTATTGAAGAGATAATCTTTAATGTTGTCCCTTTTGATTTAAGCCAATCAGACCATGAGGCGATAGCATCTGTTGTTATCTTCGCCTCGTGGTCCAATGAAGCTACTGATTGTGCGTTCGCGGCGACTTCATTATTGTGTATAAACTCTTCTTTCTTATAGCTGGCGCCCTTCTTGTCATAGAAGTGCTGTTGACTGGCGTCTCCATCGATTAATTTGTTATCCCAACCAATCGTAATAATTTCAGAAACGCCCATATGTTGTAGTGTGTAAAACACTACTTCATACATAATACCAGGGCCATATGGTCTAAGTAGAGGGTTATTATCAAGCGTCCAAGAGTCATAATCTTTGGCCGCGGCTGTTGACTTGTTAAAATCGCGCTCTCTAATGAAAAACTTCAAATCGCATGAACCCAGCCTATATGGAGTGGTCGATGCTTCGACCACAACAGGAGAGTTTTTAGAATAATCGTATTGTTTAAAGTTTGCGCAATTATAAATATGAAAGTCTATCAAATCGCCGAACAGATCAAAAGATTGTTTTATAGAGACGCCCAAGTTATCTTTTAAGATATTTTTAATTTTTTCTGGGTTATGGTCTGTAAGTGTTGGCCCACATGATAGAACATAGGCCGTCTCTCCCTTGAACAAATCTTTGAGAAAATCTATCTTATCAGTTTGGGACATATCTTCTGACATCTTACTCTTGACAAATGATGCTCTAAATTTTGGATCTTCTATTTCTAGGGCCTGTGATCTTAAGTTTTCAATTGATTCCTTCTCTTTAAGTTCACTTGTACCAAATATTGATACCAGATATTGATCCAGAACATCTTCAATTTTATGAGTATCAATTATTTCGCCCTTCAATGCTTCTGCCCACTTTTTATACATTCCGTAATTGCTGTAGACCTTCTCCAGCTGTGATCTGTAGCTGTTCTCTTTAACATAAGCCCAGCGACTGTCGGCTGTAATGATATTTTCCCAAACAGCAACCTCCTGTACTGGTTTGATATCGCAGTCCACTCTTGCAAAAAGCTTCTTTGCTTTTCCTTTAAGGTGGCCGGACAGAAAGTCCAAATGGCCACTCCAATCGGTAGCAATAACTGGCATTCCAGAATAAGCCGCTTCAAAAATAGGAAGCCCATATCCTTCTCCGTGGGTGGTTGATACATAAGCCTTGATTTTGGGATGAGTGTAAAGAGAATGAATCTCGCTTTCCGAAAGTTCACCATGTACAAAATAGACTTTACATTTCTTTTCTCCATGAGTCGCGACTAATCTTTGAAGTGCAACTTTTGATCTCTCTCTGTCCATCAAACTTGAGCGGCCGGCCGAAGTTTTTACAATCAATCCTACATTCTCATTATCTCTAAATTCTTTAATGAAGCCGCCAATAGTCATTTCCAGATTCTTCCGGGGGCCCATCATTGCAATGGTCAAAAAATTAAAGTCAGTGTCAAAATCGATGTCAAGCACTGGCCCTGTAGGATCCTTAGTCGGGTAGGGAATGACGTCTACCGGGCATGCGCAGCCCACTTCTGTGCTTGTATTGTTTGTTTTATTTGTAATCTCATACCGGGTGGCGGCGAAGCCGGATTTGGCATGCTCAGATGGGACTATGATCTTATCAATACCTTGGTGTGTTTTGATGAGCCACCCGGGGTCGACGCGGTCGGTCTCTATGCCGGCTGTTATACAAATCGAATAAGGCGCCTTTTTTGAAAACTCATTTGGGATCCCAACATGTATTTGCATGCCAAATTCATGATTCTGACTTTTAGTTTCACAGTCGTTGATATAAGATCCGTAAGCTTGAATATCCCTCAGGACTTCGCCTTCTGGAACATCCCATGCTGTGGCTCCCCAGTTCAAGGGATTAACCATAACTTCAATATTCTTATTTTTTTTAAGTGCCTTATATACAAGTCTGGCATGCTCTCCATAGCCTGATCTCGTTAAGATCGGTGCTTCTAATAGAACCCTCATCATAGTTCGAACATCTCCCAATTTTTATAATTTTTTCTATCCTCCCAGGAACCAAACTCTTCAAAAACTTCTTTAAATGTTTGATACCATAGGCCACTATAATTCGCCATGCTATAATTCGCCATGACGTGTGCTCTGCCTTTGTGTCCCATCTCAGCCCTTTGTTCAGGTGTTAGATTATAAAAATCGACCATGGCATTGATAAAATCTTCTTTGTTTATCCTGTCTTCGTAAATATATGGTACATCTTGGGAACCAATAATAGACTTTGAACATGGCTCCAGACCAAAACCAAACCAGTCTTCCCCGTTTGTAACCTGCTCTTGCATCCCACCTGTCATAGTGACGATGATGGGGGTTTCGCATGCTAAAGATTCTAGAGTTCCCAGACCGAAGCCCTCTGCATCAGCAATATTAACGGTGCAATCCGCTATGTTGTATAAGTAGGAAAGTTCCTTTGGCGGGACTTTTTGGGTTGAAATGATAACCTGGCCGGATTCTAATTCCAGCTCGTTAATAATAGCCTCCAAATCCTGGCCATTGGGGTCCTTTGGCTCTGTGTGCATAATAAGCATTGCTTTGTCATGCCCTACTTTGTCCAAAAATTCTTTAAACCAAAAAATCAAAGTACCGGATTGCTTTCGGCGTGCGTTGCGATTATTCCAAAAGAAAACCATTTTATCTTCTGCGCCGGCTATGTTAAGAAAGTCTTTAGTTTCTCTCTTTTCTCTCTTTTTGAATACCGTAGTGTCTACTGTGTGAGGAATTCTGACACACTTTACATCAGGTGAAACGTTCCTTACGATGTCATCTGTGACCTTACTAATGGTGCAAACAACATCGTTTGAATCATAAAATTGTTTATTAAATTTCGGATATGGATAGTTATCCCATACATGATAGTAGATCATTGGAATCTTTGGACGGATTTCATCCTCTATATTCCAGAGCCAGGCATAAAACCTAGGGTCAGTCATAAACCAGAGAGCATCTGGTTTGTAGTGTTGTAGCATCTGTCTTATGATATCCGGGTTTCCATAACCGTCGACAGGGTGAATGACCCAATCGTCGCCATATGGGTCGACTCGTAGTGGCCTATAATCGTCATGCTTGAGGGCGCCCGCAAGACAAACGAAAGAAAATTCTCCAGTGCGGAGCATCCCCTCTATCATATATTTAGTCTGAGTTCCAACTCCCGAAGGGGCTAGGGGACTATCCGCTATAACTAAAATCTTCTTTTTGTTCATGTGCAATTCTCTGTTTTGTAAAACTTACAATATTTACATGCAAGTCGGTTCTTGATTGAGAAACCTTTTTCAATATTTATAACAGATTTTTCTAAAGAACTTAAGCAATTATTTATTTTTTTAGGGCCGGATGTGACTCGAAATATCTCAACGTTGTCTTTTTTTGCTGTTCTTTTCAGCAAGGCAAAGTAAGTTTCAATATTTTCTAAAGGTATATTGTGTTTTTGTGAAAAGAAATTCTTATACATTGTTAATTGATAATTGACTGTCTTGTCTGACTTCTTTTGAGCGTTCCATCCCCAGCTGCACGTTTTCCAGTCAATCACATGGTATTTCTGATCTGGAGTCTTTATAACCAAGTCAATGAACCCCTTAAATTTCTTCCCGAAAGCCTCAAAGTCTGTAATTGGCTCCATAAGAGCTTCTTCTATTGAAAATACTTCAAAATTCTCAAAATGCTCTCTAATTGCGGGTAATACCTGCTCGCATATGGGTTTTGCCTGGGTTCTCATCTCGCGTATAAGGCCGGCGTTTAACTCAAGACCATTCTCTTTCAATTCGGTGAGTTCTTTTAAAAATTCTCTTTCGAAAATCTCTAAGGCGTCTATATTGTGATTCGGGATCTTTTCTTCACACACAGCATGAATTGCAGTCCCGAAAGCTGTATATTCATTTCCGGAGTAGTACGGCAATTTATCAACATATATTAATTTGTGGCGGTAAGAACATTCACTCCAGTTTTTAAACTCGGAATAACTAATTCTCTTCTCTTGTATTTCTGGCAATTGTTTTTCTTTCTATTTCTTCGAAAGAGACGAAATCCTACTTCTTATATTTGCAGGACCTGAATCTGGTGTGGTTTCTTTCTTTTTTGTTTGGGTTCTTCTTTTCGGCTTTGGCTTGGGTTTTATTTCGACTTCTTCCTGAACTGGTTTACTTTCTTTTTTCTCGGATATGGCAAAAACCCACCGGCCCTTAGGTTTTGATTTCTTTCGGTCAGAATTGCTTACCTCGTGCTTAGGCTCAGACAATATAGAGCTAATGCTATATTCTTTATTTAGAATATCAATTAATTGTGCTGTTGTCAACACTTTTTTTGGCTGCGTAGCAAAATTTCTTATTTTGCAGTGCACCTCAACTGTAAGTTCCCCATTTTCAACACTCTTTATAATTTCATTAATCATATCCTATCTCCAGTAAAGCGTTAAGCTTGTTAAACAACTGTGGGCATGTCTTTTTAACAAAGTCGTAGTCTCCATAATAAAAGTAGGCTTCGAAGCCGTTTGCAAAATATTCACGCAAAGAAGTTATAGCATATGGAGAGTAAAATATATTTGAGGACACCATATTCAAAAGAGGGTATCCCACTTCTTTATATAAATATTCATCAAATTCTTCCCTGTATGCACAATCAGAAAAGTCGGAAAGATTGGCGGGTACCCCTTCACCCTTCAGAACTAAATAAAGCTTTTCCCTCTTTGTTTTGAATTCAGACTCCAGGGCGCCGTCAGAATATATTAAATCTTTATGCATGTCTTCTACTGAATGTGCAATTTCGTGTATGATGTCATCACACATATCTTCTTCATTTTTTTGGTTATTTGTGACAAAGATTGATGAGTTTTCATACATTGCTTGAATTTCTCTCTCTCTAAAGAAGTCAAAGTCGCCGATATATATGGTGTCTAGATTCCTCAAAAGATGGGAAGGTATCTTCTTTCCGATAGTCTCCAGTACCTGTGTTAGCGATACTTCTGGGTTCAGTATTGGATCCTTAAGAAAAACCTGAACACCTTTCCATGTAAAATGTGTTTTCTCTTTCTCTCTAGTTTTAATAAATTTCTTTAGATTCATTTTGTTCTTTTCATCTTATTTTTCATATAATCGACATCGTTTAACGCCTGTGTATATCCGTTTATCCAATTCTCTTCGGCCATTGCAATAACTAATTCAGGAAAGTCTTCCGAAAATACTTTTGCGATATGTTCAATCGTGACTTCACATTTGTCCGGATCTAATTTATTTCCCACGAAGTCTACAATAAGGTCTTTAAGTCCGTTCTCTCTTTTTATTACTCGTCTTTCTGTTTCCATAATTACAGTTTTAAAGCCGCAATTGTTGCAACTTTTGATCTCTCTCCCTTCAATAATGTTATGTGGCCAGTTATACTTTCGTTTTTAAGGCGTTCTACGACGTAGGAGAGGCCATTGTTGGTCGCATCTATATACACGTTGTCGATCTGCTCTATATCGCCTGTAAGGACGATTTTGGTGCCTTCGCCGACGCGCGTCAATACAGTTTTAATCTCATGCTGTGTCATATTTTGTACCTCATCAATGACAATGAACGCATTTGAGATCGAGCGGCCGCGGATGAAGGTCATTGCCTCAATTTCTATTCTTCCTTTTTCTTGGTACATATCTAGTGTCATTCTATCATCTCCCATAAGAAATTGCAAGTTATCTTGTATGGGTGCAAGCCAGGGGAGCATTTTTTCTTCGAGGGTACCAGGAAGGAAGCCGATGTCTTTGCCGACTGGCTCTACCGGCTTCGTTACTACCACCTTCTTATATACAGCGTTTGTACCAATAGTCTGCTCTAAACCCGCAGCTAAGGCCAATAAGGTTTTTCCGGATCCGGCTTTGCCTATTAGGCTAACCACTGGAATTTGCGGATCCATAAGAAGGTTAAGCGCGAATTGTTGCTCTTTGTTTCTGGGTTTAGTATCCCAAGCAGACACATTAAGCAATTTTCTAAGAGGTTCGTTTTTATTAACAAACTTGGCTAGCGCTGATTTCTTAGGATTGGAGTTAGAAATCATCATTACAAACTGGTGGGGGCACAGGCCAATTTTTGCGTCTAGGTTAACTGGTTTATCTTCATAGAAGTTCTCTATAAGCTGATCATCAACTAATATTTCTGCTATGCCAGAATATAGATCGCTTGAATTCGCTACGACTTGTTCAACTTGATAATCTTCTGTTAATATTCCTAGGGCGTCGCATTTCACTCTCATGTTGATGTCCCTAGAGACAACGACGACTTTTCTGCTCTTTTGCTCTTCCATTTCTGAAAGGGCGGTTGCGATGATTTGATTATCTGAATCTTCTAGATCTAGATCATCCGGAAGGCATAACGGGTTATAACTCTTAACCTTAATTATGCCTTTTCCTTTTTCCAGGCGGACTCCGCGGGCGAGATTACCCCGAGAGCGGAGATGATCTAGTTTTCGAATAATCGATCTAGCCTGCATGCCCACAGTATCTTGCCTTTTTTTGTGTTTATCTATCTCATCTAGTACTTTAAGAGGAATCAAAATATCGTTGTTCGCGAACGATAAAATAGATTCTGCGTCGGTAAGGTATACATTTGTATCCAAGACGTAAGTTTTTTTAGCCAAAATTAGATCCTTTATTGTTTATGGATAATAAAATACTATCACAATAAATACTAATTATTAAAGACTTTTACCAAAGATGTGGGTGCTTTTTTATAAACTATGACACTTGTGCGCTGAAACTGCTGATTTGCATGTATTTTATATGATACTTGATCTGAATTTGCTTCTATGGGATAAAAGGAGCTGATTATAAGTAACACCTTTCCAAGACAATATAACATTCTATCCTCCAATAATAAGACTCTGCTATTTTAAAAAAATCTTATTCTTGTATATTTATTATATATGAAGAAAAAAATACTACTTTTATTTATTTTATTTCCTTTTGTATTTTTTGGATATAGCTGTAATTACTCCCGACAACTCTCCATATTGAAAAAACCGCCCACTGATTTCTTTGTAAAAATTTACAAAGAACTACAAATCACAAGATGCAGTAAGAAGCCCGTGGCGCTGGGAAGGCCTGCCTGCGAGACTAAAACTTTTTATTCCACAGGTAGTGGATTGGCGGTGAAGATTTCTGGAACTCATACTGTTGTGTTGACCGCGGGGCACGTATGTACGACTGAAGGCCTGAGGGAAGAAGACGCTCAATATAAATATTCTTGGACTGATACTATACGAGCCCTGGATCGCAACAAATTATTTCACCAATCACACGTCATATTGTCTTCGCCGGCAACGGACAAGTCTTCTGACCTTTGTACTCTTTTTGTGCCGAGTATGAAATATTTCGAAAAGGCGCCATCTACGACGATTGCAAGAAGAGGACCTAAAATAGGAGAAGATGTATATTATATCGGGGCGCCTCAGGGTATATACCATCCCCCCACAGCGTTAATCGTCAGAGGGGTCTTCTCTGGAGAAATTGATAAATTTTCTAGCTTAATTTCCGCGCCATCGGCAGGGGGCGCTAGCGGTTCTGTTATCTTGTCTTCGAACAATCAGATCTTCGGAGTCCTTTTTGCAGTACATCCAAGCTTCAAGTATGCGACTGTTATCACTAATTTTGCTCAGACAAGAAAATTTCTCAATGAAACAAAGAGGTTATTGATTGAACAAAAATAATATCATTCTTCAATAGGTTTATGTTTCACATATACTTTATAATTCATAGATAATCCATCTAGACCCTTCCCCGGGGCAGGAGCTACTGGAGTGAAGTACACGTTTTGTACTGATTCGTGTTCCATGATACTGATGAGAAGATCTAAAGACATCATGTTAACTGTGAACCGATATACGCCCGGGCCAAAGCCGCGGCCGGAGAATGGCATATGGTTTGTACATCTGACAAACTTTTCTTTTTCCATAAAAGGCTTTAGTATCTGAAAAGATTCTTCTTGGGTGATATGTTTCATGCTTTAATCTTCCTAAATTATCTCGTCAATGAGGCCGTATTCTAAGCATTTCTCGGCTTCCCACCAAATGTCATGTTTAAGGAGGTTGTCTAATTCTCTCTTTGGTATTTTTGTGTGGTTTCTATATATTTCTTTGATCTTTTTCATAAGCATTTCTGAATTTTGCATGTCATCTTGCATCTCTTGGAATTTACCCCACATCAAACCAGAAAGCTGATGAACTAGCATGCACGCGTGCTTGTGCATGTATCTCCTCTCAGCAACGCAAGACATCAAAGTAGCAGCGGATGCTGCGCAGCCATCGATGATTGTATGGACTGGGATCTTTGAGTTCTTAATATAATCCACGGCTGATAGACCTGCAAACACGGAGCCTCCATAACTATTAATATGCAATTTTATAGGAGGAGGATCATATTCCAACGGTCCAGTTTTGGAGAGCATGCTGATATTCATATTAAAAATGCCTTTATTAAGCTTTAATATTTTTGGCCTCGTGACTCCTGAATAAAAGTAAATCCTATTATGACTGAATTCCACCACGTTATTATCTGTGGAGGCATGCCCCTTGGATTCACTAGCATAATCATGAGGGGATATGCCCTCTTCTTCTTCTTCTGTACTGCCCCAATAAAAGTCGCGCAATCTATAACTCCTTTGAAAGTTTTTCTAATATCTTTTTGTTTTCTTTTTTTGTATGGTTCTTTATTCTATTTTTATTTATATATATGATCTCTATATACAAGCCGCCAGAATCGCCGAAAAGACTGGCCTCTATCATATATTCTGTGGTATTCCAATGAGTTTTAATTGTATGCAGGCCCAACAGCATTGGGTAGCATTTTGCAGAAAAAACTAGATCGTCAATCTCCACCTCTTTCATCTCTTCGAGATGTTGATAGTGTCCATATTTTTTATTCATGAACGCTATAACTTTTTTATATTTTCTTTTACAATCATATTCGTTCATACCCTTTGGACCTAATATTAGTAGAACCTTAGATATTTTTTTATTATTGAAATAAAGTTGTATCTCCGTTTCTAACCCAAGAAAAGTCCGGGTACCTAAATAAGTAACCGGGTTCCAATACATATCTCCGTAATAATAATTATAATCTGGTATCACCGGAATTAAAGAATGTTGGTCTTTCCAATTTATCCCTAATGGTGATGAGAGAAATAATGATAGTATTAAATATTTAATCATAATAAACACAATTAGTGGGCCCGCTCGGATTTGAACCGAGGACCGTCCGGTTATGAGCCGGGTGCTCTAACCACTGAGCTACAGGCCCTCACTCTATTAATATACACTTATTGTATATAAAATTCAAGTTTTTTTCTACTTTATTTTACCAGGCTTTGCAGGACCAGTATCTTGCCTTGTGTTTTGGCCCAGGGGTTTTGCACTTGTGTCTTGCTCTGAAAGACTTTCTAGCTTTCTTGTTTGACTTTCTAATTCTCATAGTCTTCTCTCCCTTCTCTTTAGCCGAAGAACCGCCATGGCCAAAGTTAACTTTTAC
>Ga0209337_1003303_pt1 | contig 11407 bp, 10 predicted proteins | sample LinPmetageLP53_FD_184044 | JGI IMG/M metagenome (GOLD analysis project Ga0209337, IMG submission 184044) | Marine viral communities from the Pacific Ocean - LP-53 (SPAdes) (version 2) | ecosystem: Environmental > Aquatic > Marine > Oceanic | place: Pacific Ocean | collected 2010-02-08 | reverse complement strand
TCGATCTTAGATAAAAAATAACAAAAGTGAAATTAAGTGGCATATATTTTTATATGTCATTTTTTTTGTTTATATTAAAGTAATTAAACGTTTAACTAAAAATAAATTTATGCAAAAAAACTTTAACAACAACCGTAATCAAAATAGAGACGGTTTCAAAAAAAGACCCTTCAAGGGCAAACGTCATAGGAGAGAGGACTTTTACGTTCCCGGACATGGCTTAGCAGTAAAAGTACCGGATGAAGCTCCAGGAACTTTAGAAAAAGCAATGAAATACCTAAAGAGACAACTAAAAGATGATGACACAATGATGACGCTTAGAAACAACCGTTATTACGAAAAGCCATCAATGAGAAGAAGGAGAGAGCTTGACGAAGCCAAGCGATTCCAATGGACAGAAGACCGTAAAGCTGAAAGAGCCAATAAGGGCCATTGCTGGACAGCTATTGTTGATGGAAAGGCCTCATAACACCATTATTTAACATTTTTTATTAAATTAGGGAACATTTTTTGTTCCCTTTTTTACTTTTTATATATTTGTATATATTTATATCTGACTATGACTCAAAAATACACCATCTCAATATGGCTGTAACGGGTTAATTAAAATTTCTATTAAGGTTCTAAATAACCTTATTTCCAAATTAAAATATTAAGGAGAAAAACTATGGCTGAAAGCAAATTGCTTAAGGAAGCTATCGCTGACGCAAAAGCTGTTAGAGAAACAGCAATCGCTAATGCAAAGCTAGCCCTTGAAGAAGCCTTCACACCTAAGCTACAATCTATGCTATCTAGAAAGATAGAAGAAGAAGCTGATGATATGGATGATGAATTAGAAGAACAATCTGACTCGTCAAACATTGGTGCAGGAGACAACAAGGTAAACCAAGCTGATGGTGATGACGAAGAAAAAACTGAAACTGAAACTAGTTCAGATGCTCCTGGGACCGAAGACGACAATTTAGATGTTGTTGACAAACTTACTGAAGGTGAGGATGATGAAGACCCAGAAGAGATGATGGACATGGAAGAAGAAGAAGATTTAGATCTTGAAGAAATCATTAGAGAGCTTGAAGAAACAGAAGACGAAGAATCTACTGATGAAGTTTACGCTGAAGAAGAAGACGAAGAAGTTGAAGAAACTGAAGACGTTGAAGAAGCTTACGAAACTACAGAAGAAGAGGAAGAGTTAGATTTAGATGAAATCATTAAATCTCTAACAGAAGAGGATGAAGATGAGGACGAAACAGTTGCAGAGGGTGACGATGAAAAGATGGCAGAAAAAGAAGAAGAGCTTGAAGAAGCTTATTCAACTATCCGTTCATTAAAAGCTACAATCAATGAAGTTAATTTATTGAATGCAAAATTATTGTTCTCGAACAAATTGTTCAAATCTCATAACTTGACTGAAGGACAAAAGATGAAAATCATCGAAACGCTTGATAGAGCACTAAACACTAGAGAGGTTAAATTAGTATATTCTACTTTAGCTGAATCTTTAAGTTCAGGAGCATCTAAAAAAGCAACAATTAAAGAGGGAATTGCATCAAGACCAACAAAATCAACTGCACCTGCAAAGGAAGTTATTGTTGAAACTAATCAATTTTCTAGTAGAATGAAAAAATTAGCAGGATTGCTATAATTAAAAAAATTAGGAGAAAATAAATGTCAAACAACATTTCAAACTTATTAGACAATGCTGGTGAAGCTCACGCATCACAACTACAGCAAACTCGTGGTCTAGTTGGTAAGTGGGAAAAGACTGGTCTTCTTGAAGGAATAGGCGCTGAATACGACAAAAGTGGTATGGCTGTTCTTTTGGAAAATCAAGCTCGTCAGTTAATCGATGAAGCTTCTTCCACTTCTAACGGAAACACGAACAGAGAACAATGGTCAGGAGTTGCTCTTCCTTTGGTACGTAGAGTATTTGGTGAAATTGCTGCAAAAGATTTTGTATCAGTACAACCAATGAACTTACCTTCAGGACTAGTATTCTTTTTAGACTTTAAATACGGTGACAACGGACCTGGCGATATCGCTTTGGAAACTGCTACCAACAACCATAGATTCAACGCTGGTGCTGATCTTATGGGTAACACTTCAGCTTCAAACGCTGATCCTTCTGGCGGTCTTTACGGTGCTGGAAAATTTGGTTACTCATTAAAAATGGATTCTGTTGCTAACCCAACAATTGCACAGGCCTCAGCTTCATGGGCTGAAGTAGGATTTAACCAAGACTTATCTGCATCTGTTGCTAATGGAAGCATTAAAAAATTAACAATAGCTGTAGGACAGTTTGTAGGTGCTACTACTGGTTTAGCTGCTGATCAAACTGCTTTAGGAGCAATCCAAGCTACTGGATCAACTGCTGGTGGTACAGACTTTAATCAACAAACATTTGGTGAATATGCTTCATCTGATGGTACTAACATAACGTTATTTGTTTCTGCATCTGTAGCTGCAATAGCTGCTGATGATTATATTGCTGGTACAGACTTAATATTCCCAGTTGCTACAACTGCTGACGATAGAGCTGACTATGAAATGGTTGGTGATGTTGATGGTACTTTAGCTGCTCAAGACTTAGCTATACCTCAAATCGACGTACAGATGAAGTCTGAAGCAATTGTTGCTAAGACTAGAAAACTGAAAGCTGCATGGTCTCCTGAGTTCGCTCAAGACTTAAACGCTTATCATTCTATCGATGCTGAAGCTGAATTAACTTCTATGTTATCTGAATATATCTCAATGGAGATTGACTTAGAGATTTTAGATATGTTAATTACTAACGCTAATACAACTGACTACTGGTCAGCTGCACTTGGTGAAGTATATGATGGAACAAGCGCATTCTTAAGCCCAACGGCTGCAGAAGCTTACACTCAATTCTCATGGTTCCAAACTTTAGGTACGAAAATACAAAAAGTTTCTAACCAAATTCACGCAAAAACTTTAAGAGGTGGAGCTAACTTTATCGTTACTTCTCCAGAAATCGCAACAATCCTAGAATCTATTCCTGGATACGCTGCTGATACTGATGGAAACTCTAATTCTTTTGCAATGGGTGTACAAAAAACTGGTGCATTAAATAGTAGATTTACTGTTTATAAAAACCCTTACATGACTGGAAACACTCTTTTATTAGGTTTCCGTGGTGCTCAATTCTTGGAAACTGGAGCGGTTTACGCACCATACATTCCATTAATTATGACTCCATTGGTTTACGATCCTACAAACTTTACTCCACGTAAAGGTGTAATGACTCGTTATGCTAAGAAAATGGTAAGACCAGAATTCTATGGTAAAATCATGATCAAAGGTTTAAACAGAATCTAAGATTAACATAGTATTATTTTAATAAAGAGAGGCTAAGAAATTAGCCTCTTTTTTTTATGCCCTGATATTTATACTAAATAGAGGAGGTTATTATGTCAAAAGAAAATAAAGCAAAAAGCGTTCCAAAGGGAAATATAAAATTTTCAATAACGTTATCAGAAGAACAAAAACTAGCAAAACAGGCAATATTGCACCATCCATATAATTTTATTGTTGGTAAAGCTGGAAGTGGTAAAACATTATTGGCTTGTCAAGTTGCACTAGATATGTTCTTTAAAAGAATGATAAATAAAATAGTAATTACAAGACCAACAGTTTCAACTGAAGATAATGGGTTTTTACCTGGCTCTGAAAAAGAAAAAATGGAACCATGGTTAGTTCCAATTAGATCTAATATGAGAAAGGTATATAATAAGCCTTTAATTTTAGAAAAAATGGAAAAAACCGAAGATATAGAGCTAGTATCCCTAGCCCATTTTAGAGGTAGAACATTTGAAAACTCTGTTGTAATTATAGATGAATTTCAAAATTTAACCAGGGCTCAATTTAGGATGACTTTAGGTAGACTAGGTAAAGGTTCAACAATGATATTTTGTGGAGACAACCAACAGATAGATTTAAAAGATAAAAATTATTCTGCAATAGTTGATATATCCAAAATAACAGAATCCAAGTTTGTATATAAAAGAATACTATTAGATAATCATAGACATGAGGCAATTGACGAAGTTTTTGAAATGTTGATGGGTATGTAAACAAACAAGGTATACCTTGATATTTATATTAGTAATTTAATATAAGAAATATGGGGAAAAATAATGTCTGCAGGAAAATACACATTTATAATAGAACAAGGTGCAACTACTGATTTTGAAGTAAAATGGACCGACGCAAATGGTAGTCCAGTTGATTTAACTTATTATTCTGCTAGGATGCAAATACGATCAAACTATGGAAGCGGAGGTACACTATATGCAACACTTTCTAGTACTCTTGATTCCGATGGAACTGGACTAAATAGATCTGGTTCTACTGGAGTTGTACCACTACAATCTGGAAGTATAGGAATATTTATATCGGCAGCTTCATCTTCTAATTTTACGTTTACTGAAGCTAAATACGATTTAGAAATGGTTTCTGGTAGTTACGTGACTAGATTATTAGAAGGAAAAGTTAAATTAAGTAAAGAAGTAACTGTGTAATATGTCTATAACCATAAACAATTCTCAAAATGATGTATCAATTACTGAAAATAACGGTAGTCTAGAAATAATAGATAATAATACCGCAACTTCAGTAAATATACCTATAGAAATATCTACTATAGCAACAATAGCTTCCCAAGGACCTAAAGGCGATAAAGGCGATAAAGGAGATATAGGAACAGCTGGAAGTACACTTAGTATTCCTGCTGGAAATATAGTTCAACCATTCGTTCACGTAACAGCCTCAGGTAACATAAGTGCAAGTGGAGATGCTACATTAAATAAAATTTTTGTAAAGGATGATTATGCCTTAGAATTACAAGCGACCTCCGCAGGTCCTAGAATATTTTTTGGTGCAACTACTGACACAGATACCTTTATGTCCTTTGGAGCCTATGCTGGAATAAATAATCTTGATACAGAAACAAGAGATTTTCATATATTTGGTTCTAACACAACAACAGGCCTTTATTTTGATGAAAGTGCAGGTAATGTTGGAATAGGAACAACCACACCAACAAAAAAACTAACAGTAGAAGGTAATATAAGTGCAAGTGGGACAGGAACGTTTGGAGGAGATGTAACTTTAGGACCCGCAGGAGGTTTATCTAGATTCTTAGCAGCATCTGATGGTGATCCTGCAAACGCAACATTCACAGATATATCATCTACAACTGCTGGAATGGCAATAGTTAATGATGCAGTCCATTTAATTCAAGGCGATAATCCAAAACTTACATTGAGTGGAAGTAGATTTGGTATAGGAACACAAACACCTGGAGAATCATTAGAAGTAGTAGGTAATATAAGTGCAAGTGGAGATGGTTTATTTAACAGTGTTGGTATAGGAACAGCTAATCCATTTGGTAAACTTAATATATATACTTCTGGCAGTCAAGCTACAGGTAGTAATGCTGCAATAAATATTTATTCTCATAATTTTGATGCAAGTTTAAGATTTGGGTTTTCAGCAGCAACAGTAGGCCATGAAATAAAATATAAAGGAATTGATGGTGGCAATAACAATGATTTAGAATTTATATCAGAAGGATATCCTGGAGATGAAAGCACTAAATGGATGAACGTAAAACAAGATGGTCAAGTAGCTTTAGGCTCTGGTTCACTTAACGATGGAGCAGGTATTATATTCTTACCTGGTAGTGGATCCGCTTATGCAGGTAATGTTGGTGTAGGAACAACAACACCAGGTGCTAAGTTAGAAGTAGTTGGTAATATTAGTTCAAGTGGAACAATATATGCTAGCGGCTTAAATTTAGAAGGAGCCAACATTACCTATCGTGCACAAGATGATCTATTAAAATTTGGTGATGGCATTAAATTAGGAATAGGAGCCGGCCCAGTAGCTGAAACTGCTGATTTAATTATATCATCTGATGGCGCTAATGTTACCCTTGGTGCTGGTGTCGGAGACGTAACAGTAACTACATCTGGCGGTGATACTATTATTAAAAATAATACTGCAACAGGTAACATATTACTTCAATCAGATAAAAATCCAGCAGGTTATGGTGGAGGTTCAGTGATGATATCTGGTTCTAACACAACTGTAAAATTAGATGTGCGAGGAAATATAACTGCAAGTGGAACTATACAATCAGAAGGAAATATAACGACTGCTGGTACTCTAACCGCTGGTAATATAGAATTACCGCCTGGAGGGGCGATAAGACCAACTATAAATAATAATACAATTTCATTTAGATCTGCAGCCCATGGTTCAGGTGAATTCATGGAAATAGGAAGTGATGCATTCAGGGTTTATATGAATGGCCAACTATATATTAATCATACACCTACAACATTAACTATGAACTCAGCCACCACAGATCAAGATATAAGAATAAATTATCAAAATGGTGATGCTGCATTCATATCCGATGGAGCATCTCACTTTACAAGAATGTCGGGACCAATAGTAATTTCAAGATCTGGTAGTGCAACAGCAACAACACCTTTAGGTTCAGGTTTTTCTGCAGTTACAGATGGAGAATCGGCATTACAATTATCAGGAAGTTTATATGCAAATGGTACCATAACAGCCTCAGGCGATATAAGTTCAAGTGGAGATGTTTATGCATCTAATATTATATTACCTAATAACGGTATGATAGCTCCGAGTGAAAATAATAAAGCTATTAGGTTTATGACTAAACCTCCAGGCACAGCAGACAACGGAGAGATATTTACATTAAGTCAAGATTTGATAGAATTTAAAGGAGCAACTGGAACTGCAACTCCATATTCATTGTTAAAACTAGATCTAACAAATGGCGCAGAGTCTATCTTATTTAATGAAGAATCTAATGATGTAGATTTCAAAATAAAGTCTAATAGTACTATAGCATTCAACTTAAAAGCTGATGCTGATATGATGGCTTTTAGAAATCATGTTGGTATTGGTTATAGTTCAGCTAAATGGCCAACAGATGATTATACATTATCTGGAACACCCGACAAACAACTTATGGTGGCTGGAGTAACTCACTTAACTGGTAGCGTTGAAATTATAGGTCCTATTACTACCCATGTAACAGCATCAGGAAACATAAGTTCAAGTATGACGCTAACTGCAAAACAGTTGATAGTAAACTATGACTCAATAGCTACATCAGATCCTAACGTAAAAGGACAAGTCTATAGAAATGGTTCAAACCAATTATTTATATCTGCAGGATAATAAACTATTATGAAATTTTTTGATATTTATATATAGAGGAAAACTATGGCAACAAAAATACCTATATGGCCCGGTTCATCATCATTCTTCCCTGGAGATACTCCCTTTGGATTGTATGATACCGACACAACGTACCAAACAGATATTGAAAAATCTGCAGATTGGTGCGCTAAAAGATTAGGCTATCCAATAGTAGATATAGAACTACAAGATATAAATTTTTATACATGTTTTGAAGAAGCAGTTACTGAGTATAGTACCCAGGTAAACTTTTATAATATTAAAGAAAATTTATTAACCTTAAAAGGAACAGCAACCGGCAGTAATTTAACACACAAAGAAATAACACCAACTCACGATAGACTAGTTACCATTGCTAAAAGCTACGGTGCTGAAGCTGGAGTTGGCGGAAACGTAACATATTATAGTGCATCTATATCTGTAACACAATCCCAACAAGTATATGATTTAACTGATCCTAATTTTGTAAGTTTAGAGTCTGGAACAGCAGGTGTTGACGATATAGAAGTTAAAAAAGTATATTATCAAGGGACCCCTGCCATGTCAAGATATTTTGATCCATATGTTGGAACAGGATATGGTAGTGATCACCTATTAGATGGATTTGGAATGGGTAATTATAGCCCAGCAGTAAACTTTTTAATGATGCCAATGTATGATGACTTATTAAGAGTACAGGCAATAGAATTTAATGATACCATTAGAAAATCCGCATATAGTTTTCAACTAGTAAACGATAGATTAAAAATATTTCCAAAACCTTCTGCTAATTTTAAGATGTGGATAGAATATGTAAAAAGAGCAGACAGAAAAGATGCATTAAAGCATGGTAGTGTTGCAAACACCGTTACTGATTTTTCAAATGCAGGATATGATAATATGCTGTATAGAAATATTAATGACCCTGGAAAACAATGGATTAGAAAATATACTTTAGCGCTAGCAAAAGAATTATTAGGTAATATTAGAAGTAAGTACGGATCAATACCTATTCCTGGATCAGAAACCAATCTTGATGGAGACACGCTGAGAAGTGAAGCTTCAGTGGAAAGAGAAAATTTAATAACTCAATTAAGAGAAGATCTTGAAGCAGCTTCTAGAAGAAACCTTTTAGAACGACAGCAAGAAGAATCTGATTTTATGAATCAAACAATGAATAAAATTCCATACGGAATATATATAGGGTAATTCATGGCACTATTTGGATCAGCAAGAGACGTTAGCCTTTTTAGAACTCTTAGTAGAGAGTTGGTTAATGATATTATAGATACTGAGGTAGATATTTTAAAAACTTCTGTTTATGATGTTGACGAAAACTTATATGGCGAGTCAATTGATAAAATATTTAAACCTGGTGTTAGGGTAAACTGTTTAATAGAGGTAGATGACCAGGTTTGGGATACCACAGAGCTTGGCCCAGATATTAACCAATTATCTAAGTTTAGTTTTTTAAGAGATGATTTATTACCGGCCGGAAGTATAGGTACTCCTTCTGCAAACATTGTTTTAGAAGTTGGTGATATAATATATTGGAATAATATATACTGGGAAATAGACAGTGTTATACAAAACCAATTAATAGTTGGTAAAGATCCTGCAAAAGACAAAGGATTTGTTTCTGGAGGAAGAGGAGAATTTGGATCTAATTTTTCTATTATTTGTCAAACTCACCAAACTAGAAAAAGTAGAACCCAGTTAGATGATATTAGGGTAGGATATAATAATTATGGATTATACGGAGAATAAAAATGTCAGGTAAGCAAAGATCTATTCCAGCAACATACAATAGAAACCAACAAGGAACTACTGACAGTTTAGGCAATAAAATATCCAAAGATAGGGCTACTCAGGTAAATAGAACAAATGATATTAAAGAAGTATCTGTTGGACTATATGACGTTGATGAGGCAATTTATTATTATTTTGAAAACGTAATAAAGCCAAGAGTAACTGAAGGGGAAAGAGAAATAAAAGTACCTGTAATATATGGTTCTCCAGAGAGATGGAAAAGTGTTCAAAAGTCTGGAGTATACAGAGATGAAACTGGAAAAATTCAATACCCTATACTAATATATAAGAGAACAGGAATAGAAAGACTAGAAGGATATAATAAGCTAGACGCAAATAACCCAAATCTTTTTTACTCTGTTTCAAGCAATTATAACGAACGAAATAGATATGACCAATTTGATATACTTGTTGGAAGAAATAAAAGTAAAAAAACCCACAATGTGGTTATTCCAGATTATGTAAAATTATCATATGATTGCATATTATTAACTGACTTTATAAACCACCAAAATAAAGTTATAGAAGATATAAACTACGCATCTCATGCATATTGGGGAAAAGACAATTATTATAAATTTTTAGCAACAATGGCATCATTTAATCTTACAAACGATGCAGCACAAGGAGAAGAAAGAACTTCTAGGGCAGAATTTACGTTAGAAATGAGTGGCTATATTATACCTGATAATTTACAAAAAGATATGACACAAGCCAATAAGTTAGATTACGGAGTTGCTAAAGTACAGGTAGGAACAGCAACAACAAATAATATTGAAAGCAAGGGTGGAAGAAACCCAGAACAAGGATTAGCTGGAAAAACTAGCTATTTTAAATAATAAATAAAGTTACGGAGGTTACAAATGGTATTATCAAACGATATTCAAGAAAAATTAAGCAAGCACAGAGAAGAAAAAACAACGCAAGCATCTACAGAAAAAAAGTTTTCTAAAGAAGAATTAGATCAGATTTCAAGTATAAAATCTAATTATGATGCAATAACACTACGCATGGGCCAGGTTCACTTTGAATTGAGCGCATTAAACGAAGAAAAAATAAATTTAGAAGAAGATTTTAATAAAAATAGAGGTGAAGAAGTTAACTTTGCAACACAATTAACTAATAAATACGGAAAGGGATCTTTAGACATTTCTACTGGAATTTTTACTCCAGCAGAATAGTTTTTGGATTCTTGTTCTATATTTATATATGAATATCTGTATTCACTTTTATCAACAGAATAGATAAAAAATAGTATAATTAGAGGAGAATATAAATGGCCGAAAGAATAGTTAGCCCAGGTGTTTTTACACAGGAAAATGACTTATCTTTTTTACCAGTGGGAATTGGTGAAATAGGAGCAGTAATAATTGGTAGAACCCAAACAGGTCCAGCATTTAAACCTGTTCAAGTTAGATCAATGAACGAATTTGAACTTAAATTTGGTAGTAGTACATCGGGTACATACGTACCTTTTACAGTAAAAGAATATATAAAAAGCGCAGGTGTAGTTACGATTGTTAGAGTCTTAGGACTTGACGGTTTTACTGCCCCTAATCAAGTATATTTAGTAGCTTCTGGATCAGCAACAGGTCCTTCTGGATCAACTGTTGCCGCGTCAACTCCATTCTTATTAGGAGTATTACACGCTTCAGCTAATGGAGACAACACAACCAAAGACGGTTTGATGCCAGAAACAACAATAGGATTTGGAGCATCTCAATCAGCAGCATGGTCTGATGTGTTTCCAAACGACAATGATGAAAATTCTGATAAATTTGGAGGTGCATTAACTGGAAATGGAGAATTATCTCTTACTAAATTCTTTGGACATTTAGCTTCAGTACACCAAACAGCATCATTTGATAAAACAAACGACTTTTATATTCCTAAATTAGTAGGTAAAGGGCCTGGAATTCATGTTCCAACTGCAGCATACAGCACTAGCCAACCTGCTTCTTATGTTTATTCACTGTTTAATTCTCAATCTTATGGAGCACACTCAAATAACAAAGGTGGTGGATATAAGTTTACAATAGCTTCCGCATCCCTTGCATCAATTGCATTTGACGCAGCAGCTACAACAGTTACAGGAACAAATTCAACTACTTCAGGTAAAGAATATGTTAACGCAAGTACTCCTTGGGTAGTTTCACAAACTGTAAATGCTAAAAACTTCCCAGTACTTAAGTTTCACACTATATCAGATGGTACAGATTCAAATAGAAAATATAAAATAAGTATATTGGGTATAAAATACGCAGGAAGTATTAGTGGTCAAGACTACGGAAGCTTTACAGTTGTTGTTAGACCTATAGACGATACAGACAATAAAGTATTAGCATTAGAATCCTATTCA
>Ga0209337_1003300_pt1 | contig 11412 bp, 7 predicted proteins | sample LinPmetageLP53_FD_184044 | JGI IMG/M metagenome (GOLD analysis project Ga0209337, IMG submission 184044) | Marine viral communities from the Pacific Ocean - LP-53 (SPAdes) (version 2) | ecosystem: Environmental > Aquatic > Marine > Oceanic | place: Pacific Ocean | collected 2010-02-08 | reverse complement strand
TAAGATTAGAATTCCAAGGTGTTGCGTTTTCTACTTTAATAGTGTCAACAACTCTTATAGCTTGGCCATCAGATTCTTTATATAAAACATCTATTTCAGTGATTTTTATAGGGGAAGTTGTTGTGTTCTTTAACACAGATCTTGTTGCGGGAAGTGGAATAAGTAAATCTATTTTAGTTACTTTGTTTTCCATAAAATCTACAATAGTACTTTCGTAGGTGAGCTTTTCATCATCACCTTTAAAATAACCATCTTGTTTAGGTATAAACATAGATTGAGTAAATGGCGCAAATACAGAATATTCACCATCATCAAACTTAAATCTATAACTAAACCTTATGAATTTATCTTCTAAAAACTGTGGATCACCACCGTAGTTTTGATTGTAATATGGATTATTTGTAGTTCCATTAGGTAATTTTTCAGACGTAACATCATACATTGTAGTCTCTAAACCACTAAAAGTTAAAGCAAGACCAGAGCTTACAATATTAGCTTTATTTGTTTCTATAGATGTTTGGCTATTTACCTTAGTAATTATAGTTCCACTTTTAATACCTACACCTATAACGCCTAAACCAACAGTTATAGTTGCGGTTGGAGTATTTAAACTAAGAGTTTTTGTTTCTGTAGAACCACCTGCGCTAGTAGTAGCTGTTGCAATTACAGCTGCTGTTTGTGTACTAGCGTTTAAAACCTCTATACACTCATAAGGATTATATTTAGAAACTGATATAGAGTCTTCATCAGTATAATAAGTTGGAACAACATATGTATTCGATGGATTGTCTGTTGGATTAGCTAAATTAACATTTATTTTTCTAGGTTGGTTTCTATTGTCGGTCCAAAATAAAAGACCCTCTATAACATTAACACCTATAATAGGGTTTGTTTGAGAAAAGTTTAAAAAAGCGCCTTCAACTAAAACCTTATAATTATCATTACCAGTAATGTTGTAAGCTAAAATATAATTTTTAGCACTAGGGCTATATATTATTCTATCTTCAGCTTGAGTATCAAAATAGTCAGTCCAAAAACTATATATAGTTGTATTGTTTTCATCTACAAATTGACCTATACATTTTATATTAGCAGCACCCACAAGAGTAGAAAAACTTGATTGAGCAGAAGAAAATAATATTTCTTTATTACCTAGTACATTTTCTAACGCCCCTACATCTGCACCTTCTGATCTACTGATCTGAACGTTTTGTGCGTCTCTATATTCTCCCGATGGTATTAACCTGTCATCCAGGTCTTTATTCATCTTGGACTTTATAAAAGCATTTTTAACTTCTGCCATTTATGTATAATTATTATTATTATCTAATTTAGTTTTGTCAGATATTGTATTTAACGCTTCTAAATAATTTTTTTCTCCATATAATTTTATCATTTCATGATCATAACCCTGGTTTTCATTTTTTTTAAAAGTTCTGTTTTTTAACAATTTCATATCATCATCCGTTATAGGTTTGTTAAATATATCAACACCTTTTTCCATTAAATACTTTCTTGAACTTTGTAGACTAGCTCTAAGTTCTCCAGGTTTTTTTATATACTTGTCTTTAATATTAGTACTTATATTTTTAATAAAATTTTTATCTGACTCAGGCATTAAATAATTATTCACATGACTTACTTCGTGGGTAATTGTGCCTTTTAAGTCTGCTTGGAATTTAGGATTAGGATTAATCTTTATTTCGTCACCTTTATAAGTTCCCATTATTTTGTTATTTCTTGCTTCATCTGTCTCATCCCATTCTTTGGGGGCAACGTTGTCAAGATTTTTATTAAATTCCTTTGTTAAAAATTCAGTACCAAAATCGAAAGCATTGTATGATTTGCCATCTTTTTTTCCAGGAAAACTTTTATCTTTTTTAACACTGTTATTTAATAATTTTTGACCCATAGTGCTATTGACCCATTTTTTTTCAAAATCAATAAACGGTCCAATGTTTACTATTGCTGATTTTTTCATCTTAAGATTATGATCATCGTCCGTACCATCATGTCGCGCAGGCCCATGATAATTATCAAAATACTTATTTTTAAATTTTGCCATGTATTATGACTTTATCCATTTAGATTTACCTCTCATAACCTGAACTATTTCATCCAGTTTAATGTTAGATAATCTTAGTTTTGCATTTCTTAGTTTAGAACTTTTTTCTCTACGTAATCTTTGTATTACATACTCAGGTTGATTTATTCTACTAGCTAGTATTGCGTGAATAATATAAGCATACATAGCTTCTTCTGCTAGCTTAGGAACTTTAGTATCCATGTCTGAAGCCAATCCATCTGAAACATATTCAAGAATTATAAGTTTATCTACTAGATTAGCTGAAAAAGACATTTTACCTTCTCTTTCATTTAAGTTAAACCAACCGTTAGCTTGTGCAAGTTGAGGATCTAAACCGTATTGCTGACCAACACTTCCTCCACTGTTTCCAAACATACCCCAGTTGTAAGCCCACATATCATTAGTGAAATCATTTGCATTAAAAATTCCATTAACAAGTTTAGTATTAGCTTCATGCCATCTTTCTTGTGTTATAGAAGTACCTTCTATATCATTACCAAAAGCATCTTGAGTTGGTATTCCAGTTGAATCTTGTGCTTGAGTGTAATAAGGACTTGTTGTTAGGTTGTTTGTAGGGTAAAGAGGATGTAAAACACCTAGTCTATCTACCCAAGAACACTTAACATAATTTACATAATCTTGAGGAAGCACTAAGGTTAAGCTTGGTGGTATCGTTAACTCAGCAGATTTAATACTTTTTAAAGTATCATAACTAAATTCTTGTAAAGCTCTTTTAGCATGAAAAATTAAGTCAGTTCTTTTTACGCTAGGTATTAATTTACCTGCACCAACATATGCAATTAAAAAATTATTAATTACATCATTAAGCTTAGTATATTGATAGCTACCATAATTATCTTCAGTAGCTTGACCATAAGCTTTTTGAGCTTCTGTAGAACCATATTTACCACCGGTTAATATAGTTAATTGTACGGCTATATGTTGATTTGCTCCAGGTGCTGCGGTAAGGGTAATTATTTTACCGTTTGTTACGGTAAAAGCTGTAACCCACTCTGACCATGTTCCTGGTACTGCCGAGGCACTTGTATATATTTTAAAATTATTTAAACCGTAGTTTAAGCTATTTGGATTCCAATCTCCTAAATAAAGATCTGTATCGAAAGTTGTAGTAAAAGACTGACCAGTGGTGTTACCTGTATTTCCTTTAAAACCTTGTGAGCCTTGAAAATACTGTTGTGCAGTTTCAGTTACTAGTCCGTCATTAGGTGGTTGTATTGCCATTTTTTATTAACTTTTTTGATTTACTTCTATAGCTTGTTCTTCAGCAGCTGCTATTTGTATAAGTTGAGGATCTTTTATTATAACCCCTGAGTATAATAAAATTTTAATTATTAAAGAGGTTTGTTCAGATTCTGATAATTCAAAGTTTTGAGATGTAGCAGGGTCATAAACATATTGACCAACCGAACCTAAAGAATAACCCCACACAACGTTCCTAGGTTTTCTTACAAAATCTACCGTTATATCTCCAACATTTATTATAGTGTTAGGGCTGATGTAAAGTTTGTTATTTTCGTAAAGATAATTAGGGAAGCTTTTTGTAGCTCTAGTAAGTGGAGATCTTTGTATTTGATAATAATCACTTCTTTGTAGTCTTTGTATTTCTACAGGATTACTTGAAGAATTATAAGTTACTGTTCCTATTCTATAAAAAGAAACTGTTGTTGAAGGGAAAGGTGGATTTACAGGTTCAACACCTGAGTATATAATTGTATTACCGTAACCATCTATGGCTGGTAAATTCCAAAAGGGATTTGTTGGAGTAGTAGTATTATATGTAGCATTACCAAAAGTTTTAAATATAGCTATTCGTTCATCTATATTTTCTATTCTATCAGAATAATCTACATCGGCTTGTGGCACACGTAACTGTTGGTTGAGATCTTCGAAATATTGTTCAAAAATTTCTAACTGAGACTGAGTGCTTATTTTATTAAACTCGTCAGGAGTAATGTATCCTCTTTGTTCTTTATTTAGTATTGTTAATACAGTACTGTAAACCTGATTTACGTTTATTGCCATGTTAATTTTATTATTTTAATAATCAGGCAACCACATAAGTGATCGCCTGTTATTATAATTACCTGTTATTTTAGTTTTTTCTCGATAGACTTGTATACTAGTACACCTTCGTCTGTCTTTAAAAAAGCAGCAAATGCTGAATAAGGGTTTTCATCAAATGGTATTGTCATTAATTTCTTGCCATTAGAAGCCCATGTAAAATTTCGTTGGTCATCAGAAAGCTTTATAATGTGCGCTTCAGTTGCTCTAATACCAAAGTTTCTTAACACTACATTTTCATCATTAGCTAGTTCTATAAATAGTGATGGATTTCTTTTAGCAAATAAAAGTAAGTCTCTTTTTATTTCTTTAGAGCTTAACTTATTTACTTCAGATCCAAACTCTACCCTAAGAACTGCTTCAGCATGTTCTATGTCCATTGATCTAGCGGCATTTAATGCTTGTATTTCAAACTCTAATTCATCTAGCTCACTTATAGCTACTTTTTGTGGTTCTAATTCATCGAACCTGTGTATTCTTAATGGGTGATAAATTGATAGTAATTTTTGTAAGGCTTGCTCTTCTTTTTTCACAGCTAAAACCCCGTCTTTAAATACTATATGACCCATAGTTGCCTCTCCTTTTTGTTCATCTACAAATACAGAGGCTTGATTTGTTGCGTATCTTAATTCTCGTTGAGCTCCGTTTGCTTCATCAAACCATAGTAAAGGATGTTTTCTTGTATGTTTACTAGGTATTGTAAAGGTTAATGGGGAACTTTGACCTGTTAGATAGTAGTTTCTATCTTTTATCTCCCAACCTTCCGGTTGAGTTATTTTTTGTTTTGACATAATATTATATAATTAAATAGTTTAAAAAAAAATAAGTACCCCCGCCATTTGACGGGGATAATTATTACGTTTGGATTAAATTATAATCCTTTGAATAACACAAAGTTATTAGCAGCTTGAGTTACTAAACATCTTTCAGATAAGAAGTTAACTTCCATTGCATCTAAAGATGAAGTGAAAGCACCACCTACTGAACCAGTTAACCAAGATTTCATTCGTCTGTCGTCAGTTTGTGACGCTCTATAACGAACATGTAAAAATGGTCTTCTAATGTTAGTACCTAAAATCTGATCATAAACAGTTGATGTACCAGCTGGTATTAAAACTCCTTCAATTGAAGCAGGTCCAACTTGTGCACCTCTTGTAGAAGCGTCATTTAAATATTTCCAGTCTGTTTTGTAAAAGTCATAAGAACCTCTTCTAAATCCTGAGAAACCAAGATTTAAAGCCATTTCTTCAGAGTTTTCAAATAAACCAAAAGCAGTTCCTCCAGCAAATCCACCAGAGATAGATCCTAGCATATCGTCAAAATCTAGATTTGAAGATCTATTTAAGAAAAGCATGTTTTCTTCGATAGCTCCCTGAGTATCTAAATTTTTAAGAATTGCATCAAATGAATCTAAACCAGAAGAAGCACTGAAACCAACTTGTACATTACCTCTTGCTTGGATAGCAGCAAATAAACCTTGCATACCAAGTGACTGAGCAGTTAATGCACCAGGTCCACCAGCAGTTAATTCACCTTCTACCATAGCCATTTCTAAGTAATCTTCAAATCTAAGTCTAGTTTCAGACTCAGCTTTTAAGTACCATAAATAACCTCCAGTACCATCTTCAGTAGCAACTTCTACCCAACCGATCTGAGCAGTGTCAGAACCATTGATAGTATAAGTACTTCTAAGTATAATAGGAGAGTTAGAGAATTGAGTAAAGTTAGGTGTAACTGTTACCTGTGGATTGTTAGCAGCTGAGTAAAGATTTACACCTACACCAGCGTTAGCAGTTGATGTTCCTTTTTGAAATTCAGAACCGTAAACAAATATTTTTTTACCAGCACCATTAGCAATTCCAGCAGCAATTAAGTTAGCAAAACCATAAGGCTCTACAGTTAACTGTCCTGGATTACCTGCACCACCAGCTAAAGCTGTGTCAGATATTCTTACAAAACATTTTGCTTCGTTTCCAAAGTTATCCATTACAACAATTGTTGATCCTGGAGATATTACGTTTACAATAGGGTTAGCAGCATTTGCAGCAGTTACAGGAATAGTAATTGTTCCAGCAGCAGATACAGATGTACAGTTATTGTATGCAATATGTAATCTATTTTGTTCAGACCAAATTACTTGATCAGATGTCATCGGCATTTCTGCACCGACCATACGTAAAAATCCTGATAACGTTCTGTTACCATATCTTTCTACTTCTTGTTCATACAATTCCGGTAGGTATTGTTGAGCAAAGTTGTTTGAATTCGCACCAGCACCGTCAAATTGAAGGTAATTGCTAGCAAGAATTGATTGAGCTTGAGAAGGTATAATACTTCCAAACTGTGGACTTAAAGCCATAATTATTAATTTTTAATTAGTTAGTTAAATTTTTTAGTTTTTATTTTTAATTTTGTTGAATCCAATCCACTAATTGATTTTACTTTTAATCCGTTTACGAAAACGTTACCATCGGCAACCTGCCTTGGTTTTCCACTTGAGATATTTTTAGAACCGTCAACTATGGTTTTTACACCATCAGCTTTACCTTGTTCGTAAAAATGATTAGCAATTTTATCAGCATTCATAGCAGCATATAACGCTTTGTGATAACCCTTTGGATCATTTACAACTCCTTTATCATCTGTATATTTACCTATAAATTTACTAATATCGGTTTGTGTTTCACCAATTTGTTTAGGATTTGAAACTTTATATCTAAACTTTTTTTGCCCTAGCTCGAAATCAAACCCTTGAAATTCTGCGTTAAACATTTGGTTAGTTTTGTTTTTAAAATCCTGATGGTTTGTTTCCATCGTCTTTTGCTGCTCATTGTATCGGTTAAAAAAGTCCGTAGCCTTTTGTTGATCTTTAGATATACTAGGTCTCAACTTGATTTCCTGGTAATATTTATCTTTAAGAACGTCCAACTCTTTACGTGCTTTTGCAACTTCTTCTTTAAAAGCTAGTTTTTTCTTTCTTACATCCCTAGCTTCATCAACCTCTTCATCAAAATTAAAATTGTCTTCTAATAAGAAAGCAATTTCTTCTCCATTTAAATGAGGTTTTGTTTGTTTGTAGAATTCATTAAGTAAAGTAACATCATCTGTTTTATTGTAATCATGATTTAATCTTACATAATCTTCTACTGTTCCACCAGTATCCTCCATAAAGGTTACTAGTTTATCTATATTTTCAGGTAAAGCTTTACCAAGAACTTGCTCGTCTCTTTGAGCTTCTGCAATCTCTTGTTTAATTTCTTTAACCTCTTGTTCTTGTTCTTGAGTTATTTCTTCGATTTCAACGACAGAATCTTCTTGTTTGGGTTCTTGTACTTCCACACTTTCGCTGGGCCGTACTTGTTCATCCACCTTTTGTATATCTCCGGCTCGTTGATCTTCAGGTAATCCTCCTGTTTTTTGCTCTGAAATGGCATCGTTTTCTTTAGGTATTGTAACCTTTGTAACATCAGGCACTATTTCACCTGTTGCTTCTGGTTTTGTTAAATCAACTTTAATTGGATCATTGTTAATATTACCTAATTTTTTAGGTAATTTTTTCTTTGGTGTCAATTTAAAGTCACCTTCCTGTTTAACAGGTTCATCTGTTTTTGTTTGTTCTGACATAATATAATATTATAAAATTAGTAATTATCTAGGGCTAAAAGCTTCTAATCCAAAGCCTCCTAGACTATCGTTGCTTGACTCGAAATTAACTGGTGGTCCATCGTTTTGTCTCTGTTGTATCATTGTACTTTGTTGAGAACCTTCCATTTTTATTCTTTTATCTTTTCGGTCTTCTATCTCTTGTTCTTTTCCAGCTTCAGTCTGCCTGTTTGCTCTAGCGAGTTCAACATTGTAGTTAAACTCTTCTGCCATTAGCATACGTTTAATTTCTGCTTCTGTTTGCATTCTTTGTATTTCAAACTGAGACTTAGCTTGTTCTATATTAACTTTTTGTTCAGTTAATACTTGTTGTTTTTGTACCTCAGCCATAGCTGTTTTCTCTGCTAATTGAGCATTAGCCTGAGCTTGTGCTTGAATGTTTGCTTGTTGTACTTTCTGATCTCTTTCTTGCTTCAACCTACGTCTTTGCTTAAGCATTTGGTTTGCAAGCTTTAAATTTTTAATCTGTCTTAAATCTATAGCATCTTCTAGTTCAATACCACCAGCTTGTAAAGCGACTTGTATGTTTTGTTCAAGTTGTGCTTTAGCCTCTTCATCAGGTTCTAGTTCTAAGAATATACCAAAATCATGTAAAGAAAGATTTTTCATTTCATCCAAAGTTGCCGTATTGTAAACAGATATACTCTGCATTAAAGATTGCCTAGTTAAAGGATTGTCCAATACATCGGCTAATTTTTTAGATATGTTTTCACATAATCTTAAGCTTAAATATAAACTAGCATTGTTAATGTGCTTTGTAGCGATGTTTGATTGTTGAGCTGCAATTTTTTGTAACCCAACTAATGTGTCTCTGTCTGGTAAACTACCGTCTCTAGCTTCGTTAAGACCAGTTACATCTCTTATCATCTGTAGATAATAATTATAAGTAGATATTAAAGCACTTATTTTTGCTTGTCCAGCTGATGAAGCTAATTCTTGAACAGGTACTTTACCTCTATTCATTTCACCATCTTGAGTTAACGATCTACCTACAACAGAACCGGTTTGAAAATACATATTCAAAGCTTCTGCTGGATTATAGTTTGTACCATTACCAAGATCAACCTCAGCTAATCCATCCATATCTAAAAATACACCATCTGGTACCATCCTAGATAATACTTGTTGTAGTTTTAAATGTGTCAACTGAATCATGTCAGCAAAACCCATAGTTTTAGTAACTAAAGATTCTATTCTACCTTTGTACATTCTTGGTGCACATATAGCATAATTCATTTCTACTTTTGTAGTGTCCGCAAATGGACGAGTCATATTTTCTGATAACTCCCACTTTAATAATACGTCCGTACCTAAAACTTTAGCACCTTCAAATAAAACCTCTATGCTTCTACTAACTCTAGAGAAAGAGTCTGATGGTGGAGGATTAAATGTATCAGGTTTTTCTAATATTTTTTCTAAACCAGATTCAGTTTGTTTTAATTTAAAAACTTGGTCCATGTAAGACTTGTATTCAAAAAATAAAACTTGTACGGTATTTTCATCGTAAGCACCATAACCATATATATAGTTGTTGTTGCTATTGTATTTTTGTAATTTTGCTAGTTCTTCGTTAGATATATTAGGAAATTGTTTTTTAACTTCGGGTATTGTCATAGCCTTAACTTCTCCTACATAGTATACGTCTTCAAAATTAGGGTCTTCAGTATAAGAATAAATCATATAAGCTGGATCAACATAGTCTAGCGTTATACCATTTGATGGGTTGTAATTTGTTTTAGCAGCTGCAATACCTAACGTAACTAAATCTAAGTTTATTCTACGTTTTAATAACTCAAATTTATTTTGAGCTAGCACTTGGCTAATAGCTTCTTCTTCTGCTATTTCTACTGATTGCTTATACGAAAGTTGTAAATGCAATTCCATCTCTTCAATAGTCTTTGGTAAATCATCTGGAGCAATTTTAGTGTTAGATATATCTACACCAGTACTTGCTTTAACTTTTTCTTGAATTTCTCTAGCAAACATATCTTTAGCCAGACCTTCTGCATAGTTAGTTCTTTTTTTCATTGACTCAGGATCTTGAGCGTAAGCTTTGATCTCATAGTCTTTAGCAGATATACCGTTAGTTAATATATCTACAAACTTAGACAATATTGGAATTGGCTTCCAGTCTAAATTTAAATAAGATAAATCACCGTTAATAGATAGTTCATCTTTATATTTTTGTACACTTTGTTCACCTCTAGCATATAGTCTTCTGTTGTGAAAGTTATTAAAGCTAGTTAAATATCTATTACCATTAGTTCTTCCTTGCGCAAACCATTCTGATTGTATAGCGTCAGCAACTTGCTTTCCATACTTCCAAGACATCTTTTCCTCCATAGGTACTACCTGCTCGGGAAATGCGCTATTACTATTATAGTTTATATTCATTTATTGTATTATTTGTGAAATATCACCTTTATTATCGTATTTTTTTATACCTAAATTATGTTGAATTACAACTCTTGTAGGTACAGGTCTATATTTATTTTTATTGCAAGCCATAATAGCTAACCCAGAACTAATAGAAGCATCATGAACTGTTCTATTATTTATATTAAATTTAGCCCAATCTTCCAACGTTCTTTGAAAATATAAATCTCCATATTCATTATTGCTGTTTAAACCTATGTGATCTTGTATGTAAGATTCTATTGCTGCAGCATGAGCTTGTTTTATATCTTCACTAGAATTTGGTATACCACCTATTTCTCTTTCTGTTACAGACAACTTATTGTAAATTTTATCAGGTCTATTCATGGAATAACCTCTATAACCTCTTCTTTTAAAATAATATAATAATCTAGGTTTATTGTTTTCCGCAAGTATTGGCATGCCATAAAATATACAAGCCATTAAGACGTCTTCAAAAAATATTTCTGCAGTTGCTGGCCTAGCTATATACTCTAAGAAAAAATGATTAGGTGGATGGTTTTCCATACTAAACTTGGTTAAACCGTGTAAAGATCCATTAGACCCTCTTCGGTCTACTGTTCCAGATATATCGTAACTGTCACAACCAAACGCACCCATGTGTTCATTGCCTGGGTGTTTTCTACCATTTTTTGCAATAACATTATTTTGTAAATCAACTGGTGGAACCCATGAAATAAAAAACCTTCCGTTATTTGTAGGGTTAAAAACAACTGTAGTATCTTTAACACCATTAGTCCATTGAAAATTTCCTTGAGTTATTACTCCACTATTTTTAATATCAGCGTTCCAATCTATTTGTTGATAGATTTTAGTTAGATTAAATAAAGAGGATTTAGCTTCATCTCTGAATGCATGTTCTTCGGTACGTGGAAACTGTCTATAAAATTCATTAAGCCCATCCTGATCACCCTTAAGGCCATCTACTTCATTTTGCCAATACTCTATAACACCTAGACTTATTTTTGTACCATGGGGATCTTCAACCGGCTGTTTCGGGGTATCGAATACAGGTATGCCATAAGAGTCGATGTATCCTTCGTAGTTCCATTCCATAGGTATGAACAAAGAATATAATCCTGAGCGAGTCTGTCCATTGGCGTTTCTCTTGGTAACGTCTGAGTCATAGTAAAGTTTCTTAAAGT
>Ga0209337_1003298_pt1 | contig 11412 bp, 13 predicted proteins | sample LinPmetageLP53_FD_184044 | JGI IMG/M metagenome (GOLD analysis project Ga0209337, IMG submission 184044) | Marine viral communities from the Pacific Ocean - LP-53 (SPAdes) (version 2) | ecosystem: Environmental > Aquatic > Marine > Oceanic | place: Pacific Ocean | collected 2010-02-08 | reverse complement strand
ATTATAAGGATAATTAAATCCATTACCTATTATTTTTATATTATCATCTGATAGGGATTTAATACAAATTTCAATGAATCCCCAATCTTTAATAACCATATCATCTTGTATACAAAATATAAAATCATCATCATCAAAATTTAAGTCATTAAAAGCTTTATTATATGCTCCCCATTCTAAACCTACATTTTCATATAATTTCCATTTAAAATTATTTTTAACTAAATCAATAGGTTCTTTATGACATGCCCAAAAAATATCAATATTTGGATTGCTGTCATTAATAAATTTCAGTTCTTCAATAAAACTGGTTTGGTTCTGTTGGCTATCAAATTCATCAAACCACCAACCACATATTATTATTTTTATATTAGAATTCATATTCAAAGTAATTTATATCTTTTTTAAATAGTTCATAAACAAAATTTTTAGTTTCTTCATCGTAATATTCTCTATAATTCTCATGATTGGATTTGTTAATAACTGGTAGTTGTGGGGGTTTTAAATTTAAGGAATTAAACATATTTTCTAATTCTTCATCTAATTTTTTATATTCTATAATATAATCAACATAAAACATCCCATTAGGGTCTGTTATTAAATCTAATTGGTTAATATATTCAGATGAACTTTTAAAAAATCCTTTAGATTGGGGTTGAACCTTTATCACATCTTTATAATTTAAAAAAGCATTATGGTCTTGCACTCCAGCAACTTCTGCATTTTTTATCCATGTTTTAAAATCCCATCCTTCTTGGGATGAATCTCCATTTGTTGGTTCCCATAATCCTTGATGTTGTAAACGAATTAATAAATCATTTTCTTTTTTTCTAAAATGATACAATGAAACCATTCTATCCCATGGATTTCTTATAATAGTAAATTTTTTCAATTCATTCCATTGTTCAATAGAGTATGAATCTCTTATATCATCTCCTAATAATACCGTTTGGTTAAAATGAGAGGGGTGATGTTCTTTATCTATTTGTAAAGCATCACATATACTTTTTCCGGCATTTTTAGCTATATGAAAAAATACTAATGGATATTTTTTGCTTAAATTTAACATTTCTTTTTATTTAAATATACAAAGATTTTTTCTAAACTCCTAATTAATTTATCCTATTTGATGAACCATCTACTATTGAAAGAGGGATGTAAAAATCATGTTCGTCTCTTTCAGGTAATTTACCATACTTTTCAACAAATCTTTGAGTACTTCTTTTTTCAATTTCAACTAAATTAATTGGTCTTGTTTTGAGATTATCATCAGGAAATCTACTAGCTCTTGAAGCAAAATGATATACCATTGATTTTGAAGTTAATACAAACTTATAACTCTCATTTATCATTCTAATAAATAAATCAGCATCTTCCCAATAAGCTGGAGCAAATCTATCATCATTTCCTCCTATATAATCCCAATCTTTTTTTCTAATTAATCCGGATACACCTTCACTTTTTCTAATTTCTAAATTGTTCATTTCAGAGAATTGGGAAGCCCAATCTAAAAAATAATCTTTATCAAAATTATGATGATATTCTCCAAATTCATCCATTGGGACTACTATAGTTCCTGATCTGCTATCTTCATTAAAAATATTAGGTTGAACTCTATAACTAAATGTTATCATCCTTTGGTTTGGATATTTATCAAATAACTTTAATAATTCAAGATCCCAATTTTTAGCTACATAAAAATCAGCATGTAAAAAATTAATAAATTCTGTCTTTACTTTACTAGCACAAAAATTCATTCCCCCACCTATTCCACGGGGGGTTTCATTTTTTTCAATATAATAATCAAAATTCCATTTTTCACTATTTTCTTTTAACCATTCATCTGTCCCATCTTGACAATTTTCAGCATGGATTATTAATGGAGATTCTTTATAATAACTGTTTTTTCTTACAGACTCAACTGCTAATTTTAAATAATTTAAATTATTAAAAGATGATATACAATTTGTTATTTTACTCATAATTCTATTCTTGGTATTGATATATGTGAAGGGTTTATATCTGAGATTATATTAAATTCTACTCCTTTAGATAATAACCACTTATTTAAATATTCTGTTGAATTTACTACTGTATTAACTTCATGAAAATTCATTGGTGTAGGGGCATAAGCCATTTTATCTGAAGAGTCCTCATAAAAATGATCTTGCCAAATATCTTCCCTAATATTATCTCCTTTAAATTTATTAACATCTCCTATATCCCATCCTAAAGTTACAATTTTATTTACTCCAAGATATAAAGCTAAATGAATAACTGTTTCATACATTATTCCAGGACCATACATTCTATTTAACGTTTTATCTAAAGTATAATCGTCAAAACTTAATTCTCCTGCTTGTGATTCATTAATTCTAGTTATAATATCTGGGTTATGGTTTCCTGTAACAGGGAGCATTAACTCACATTTTAGATTATTTTTTAATATCATGTCTGGGTGGAATTGTTCAAATACCTCCCAAACTACAATATTACTAGTATTAGAATAATTATATGGTTGAAAATTGGTAAAATTTAAAACGTGAAAATCAACAACTTCTTTTAAAATATTGAATGATTGTTTTATACTAATAACTAATTTATCTTTTAATTTATCCTTTAAATATTCAGGGGAATAATTTTTTAAAGAAGGACCTGCAGATACTATATAACATGTTTCATTTTTATATGAATCTTTTAATGCTTGTAATCTATCAGGAATATCTTCATATTGCAAAATTTTATTTATTAAATTATTAGTATTATCATGCATTAGTAATATTTTTTAATGTATTTAATGTTAAATTCCAATTTTCAAATCTAATAGCTTTATCATCTATGTAAACTATAGCTCTTGGTTTTTCACAAGTCACTTCCTTAATATAAGAACTAATATTATGTTTATCAAACCATTCCCAAATTAATTCTTCTCCTGTTTTTCCATTTACTAAAGGACGGTCTGGTTTTGCTTTAGCTGTGTATATTACTATTGTGTATGTTTTGGATAATTCTTTAATAGCATTAATGGATCCAGGAATAGGATCATCATATACTGTACCATCAAAAAAACCTTTAGAGTTATTATGGATTACCCCATCAAAATCAATTGCAATTTGTTTATTATTTTCTTTATTTTGTAAAGTATTGTATTCTTTTACATTCATAACATTTTTTCTATAGTTTTTATATCTTCAGGATAATCTACAGCGTATGATACTTTATCTACTTTTAACATTTTAACAGGTATACCTTTTTCTAAACATCTAATAATTTCAATATCTTCTTCTGTTTCTAATGGGGTTTTTATTACATCATAAAATTTATTCAATTGGGATTTACTAAAAGCATAAATACATACTTGTTTCATTATTTGTTTACTATCTTGAGATTTTTTAGTTGGTATTGAATTTCTACTTGAATATAATAAATTATTTTTTAAATCACAAACAACTTTAGGTATTTTTTTATCATTAGAATCTTCATCTTTATGTAATTGAGACATACAATTAATAATGTGATTTGGGTTTGATTTTTTTAATTTAATAACATTTTTTATATCTTCAGGGTCAATCATAGGTTCGTCTCCTTGAACATTTATAAAGATATCAGCATCAATTTCTTTAGATGCTTCGGCTATTCTATCTGTTCCTGTTAAACATGAATCTGATGTTATTATTACTTTATATCCTTTTTTTCTAACTGTATTAGCAATTTGTTGGTTTTCAGTAGCTATATAAACATTTTCTTTTCCTATTGCCTTTTCTGCTTTTTCAGCAACATGTAATATCATTTCTTTACCTTTAATTTTAGCTAATGGTTTTCCTGGGAAACGGCTTGATTTATATCTAGCAGGAATAACAACTACAGATCGTTGTTGTTTTAATGTTTCTAATGCTTCACTGTTATACGAATCACATTCATATAGTGATTGGATAACATTTACAAGTTGTTTGGACGTTAAATTAGATTGGTTTAAATCTTGCATATATAATGGATGAATATGATGTTTACCAGCTTGGTGATAAAGGGCATTTACTCCCCATCCATAATATTTTTTCATTTTATTAAATTTATTAATACAATCTAGTAAATCAGAATTTATTTCTCCTCTATTAATTAATAATTGTTCTGTTGTGACATTTCCAACTCCACGTCCCATCCCTGTTAAAGTTCCGTCTATATATGTAGCCCCTTGATTAATAGCTTCTAAACAATTAGCAAAAGCTAATCCCATATTATCATGGGTATGAATTCCTGTAATATTATGGTTTGAAAAAATAGAATTAACATTACTTGGATATAAAGCTCCATAACTATCTGCTACATAAATAGCTTCTAAATTTAGTGGTTTGGTGATAGAAATATAATTTTTTATTTCTTTTTGAGTTACTTTCGAAACAGCCATTAAATTACAAATAACTCTATATCCCAAACCTTGTATTAATTTAACTATTTCTGGGAGGTGGGGTAGTTCATTGTATTTGGCTGCTACACGACAAACTTGGAATATTGATTGGGGTTTAATTATATCTAAAAGTAGTTCAACATTTACTTTATTATCAGATACATAATCTTTAACATCAATCATAAATGCTAATGAAGCATCTACTTTAAAATCTATTATATCAGAAATAAACCCATCATTACATTTTCTATAAGGGCCTCCTTTTATAGGAGATTTATAGCCTAATTCAATTATGTCAACTTTATTATTATCTAAAGCTTTAACCATACTACGAACTAAAGAGGTATCAAATTTCCAATCAGTATAATACCCCCCATCTCTTAATGTGCAATCTAAAATTTTATAATCTAATTTTGTAACCATTTATATATTTTGTATATTTCACAACCTTCCATATCTTTATTATGGAAATTTTCTAATGCATAAAATGAAGATAAATTTAATCTATTGTCATTAAAATAAGTACCTTTTTTAGTATAGGATTGTTCTTCATTAAAATTATAATTATTTAATAATTCTTTTTTAATTTTTAATTGATCATTTGTTAATTCAATAAAATAATTAGGATTAAAATTAATAGCTTCTGGGCTGTATATTGTGATGAATTTATCAGTATATTTATAAAGACCTAATGATATTTCATGTAGGGATCTATGATCAGTATGAGCATCACTTTTATCATGCGTTAAAATATCAAAATCTTCAGTAAAATTTACTTGTTTATAGAATGCATCTTTAACTTTATCAAAATAGGTTGGGATTACTCTTTGATCAAAACCTAAATTAATATATTCTATATCAACATATTTTTTTAAAATTTTAAGATTTTTTTTAAAAACTATTTCTTTAGCACTCCAAGTAGTAGCTATTATTATTTTTACTTTATTATATTTAGAATTAAATAAATATCCTAAACAAGAAAATTCTAAATCATCTATATGTGATATGAATATGTAAAGTGTTTTCATTATATTCTATTTTTGAATTTTTCTATTTCATTATTATAATTTATATGAGAATTATCTCTCATATTATTTTTATGATCTACTAATGTAATAAAAGGGTTCATTGAATTAGAACGATATATTCTATCTTCCATAACTACTACATCTTCAATAATATAATGTTTTATATCATATCCTTTTTGCATTAAGATATTAGAACAAGTAGCTACAAAGGTATCATCTAATCCATAATGACCTAAACTGTCAGGTATATCAACTAATTGTAAAAGGCTTTTACTATACATAGTAAACCACCCTCCATCTAATTTTACAAATGGGATTGATTTTAAGTTTACTTCAGTTATTTCATGTTCAAATAATTTATAAGGATCCCCTAACCATAATTTTTGATCTCTAGGGGTATTTCTATAATTTTTATGAGAAATTACATCCCATGATTCATCCCATAATTGAAATATTTGTGGGGTAACTATACTATATTTATTGTCTATATTTTGGGAAGCATTATATAAGTAATATAATAAACAATCTGGGAAAAATAAGTCAGGGTCTAGTCCAATTATGTGGGTTACATTGTCTTGTTCTCTTAAAGCATTTCTTCTTACAGTATTACATCCAGTTTTTTGGTGGGAAATTTTATTATGGTTAATAAATGGACTTTTTTCAAATAATAAGTTAAATTTATCAATACAAAATTGTTTATTTAAAACAGATTCATTCCAATTAACATCATCATTAGAAATATTAAGTGTAAAATCTAATATAAATTTTTGAGGATCAATAAACCTAGATGATCTTTTTAATTGATCTATTATCCATCCTACTTGATCTAATTCATTAGGTAAACAATGTAAAACTATTTTTATCATATTTTATGATATTATTTTTTAAAATGTTTATGATAATATTTTCTTATTGCTTCTCCTAAATCTTTATCATTAGGATATTTTTTAATATATTCTATTATTAATTGTTCCATATCAAATTGTATTATAAAATTTATTTTGGTATTCTTGTCTTTTTATATCCTTATGATGTATTATACAATAATCTTCATTTGCAGGCATATGTCCAAATTTATTAAACCCAATTAATTGTTCATGTACTGGTTTAGTCCATCTAATTCTTTTTGGGTCATTTTTATATAATCTCATTTGATAATCTGGGAAATTTATCCAATCTCTATCATTAACCTGCCATCCCCACTTATTAATATGTTCTTGTTTGATACCTGAAACTGTATTAATTCGAGCTAACCAAAATGCTTCTACTTCTGGATTATTTTTGATCATCCATGGTATTGCTGTGAATAAATAATCATGTGGGTATTCATCTGCATCTAATTGGAAAATCCAATCTCCAGTGCAATTCTCTGTTAAATTATTTTTGAATGATGCAAAGTCATTATTAAGGGGAGTTTGGATAAATTTAATATTATCCTTTATTTTTTGAGATATTAAATAAGTGTAAACACCCGCATCAAGTTTAGTATTGTCTTGTTGAACAACAATTTCATCTTCTTCACGCTTATTTTCTAGTAAAAATGAAATTAATCTTTGTATTTCTATTAATTCATTACATACAGGAACTGCATAACTAATTTTCATATAAACTTTTATTTTAAATATACAAATTATTTTGGAAGAATCCCAATATAAGATAAAGCTTCTATATAATCTCTTTCATGGAATGATTTTAAATTTTTCATATCCATTCTATATTTCATAAATTCTCCCTCTTTACCAGGTATTGGATATTTCTTTTGTTCTTTTTTTGTTAATTCAATTGCTTTAACCGCGGCCCAATGCCAATTAGAAATATTAGTACCATTAGCAAACACCATCCCTTTTGATTGTTCATTAATAATATTTGGAAGCCAAACTAATTTTGTATTAGGGTCTTTCCAGGATATATCTTTATGTAATTCTGGGAGGGTTTCTATTTGTTGTTTATAAAATTCTTCTCCTTCTTTCATAAGTGAATTAGTCCAAAACCCACAACTTAAACTCATAAAATTATTAATATCCGGAGTTACTTGGACTTTATAACATAAATCACCTCCTGATTTAGGGCAATCTATTATTTCTTCGTAATTCATGCTTCTATTTTTTTAAGTTTTGGTAAATTTAATTTAGGAAGGGTAGGGTTTTGTTTCGTTTTTAATTTTGGTAAATTTATAGATGGGGTTGATGATTTTTTATCCCCAATTTTACTTAATTTAGGTAATTTAAGAGAAACATGTTTTGGAAATTCATTAACTTTTTCTGAGAGTATTTTATCTAGTAATTCTTTCATTTTCTCAAATGAAAAATTATTTCTACTTTGATATCCTTGACGTTTAGATTTTTCTTTATATTCTTTATAATTTTCAAATACATGTTTTAAATAAGTACCAACTTGACCTGTATCTACACTAAACCATTCAGATTCTTTTAATGCCATGTTATTTGCTGCAGATGGGTGGACTTTAGTCATTTGCCCGGGGAGTAAAGTAGTAAATTCTGAGTTTAAATAATCAATATGACCACTCCAATTTGTTGTAATAATAGGTTTATTTACAAGAGAGAATTCAAGTAGTGGACGACCAAATCCTTCTCCTTTAGTTAAACTAACCATAGCTTTAATTTTTGGATGGTTATATATTTGATTCATTTCTTTATTTGAAAATTCTCCATGAAGTAAATATATATTAGGTAAATTTTTAGAACTACAACTGGATTGGATGGATTTAATTCTTTTAATTATTTCGTCTCTATCCATATAAGAAGACCCAACAACTGTTGTTTTTAAAATTAATGCTGGTTTTTTCGTCTTATTTTTAAAGGTTTCAAGAAAAGCTTTAATAAGTAATCCAACATTCTTCCTATCTTCCCCTATTTGACCTTGCATCCAATGACCTACAAATAAATAAGAAAAATCTTCTTTTATTCCATCTAAATTAATAGTAGTATCTCTTAAATCTTTTGAAGTTAATGGTTTGTAGGTTTCTACATCAGCACCTTCAAATAAAACTTCTCCATCTTTATCCCATGATACTTGACCCTCTGGTTTGTTTGTGTCTTTATTTCTTTTTTCCCATTTACTACTTTTTAAAACATCTATTGTATGTTTAGAAGAACCTAATACTAAATTCATTCTATTACATCCTTCTATCCATTCTACAGGGGCAATAGTAGTTTCTATACCAGCTGTTATTCCTATATTATATTTTCCTACAGGATTAAATTCATTTGGTACAGTTATTTGACACCAAATATCAGGTTGTTGAGTTAATTTATTAGATAAATAAAAATATTTTTGTAAAAATGACCACTCTTTCTCATCCGTTGTGAATCCTTTAGGAGTATCACCCCACCTTTGTGGAATTATTTTTACATCATATTTATCTAATTCAATAAGGGCTTTAACTATATCTCTACTTCTAGCTCCATACCCTGAATAAGTATCTACAGGGCAGCTAATATAAAATGTTGGTTTACTCATGACTAATTTTAGTATATTAATTCGTGTTTAATTGTATCTTCTTTTACTTCATTGATATTTATTAATTCATATCTTTCTCGTGGAGTCCACGTGTCAAATAATTTATCTATTGCATTAATTGCACGTTCTCCCATTCCTTCTCCTGTTAATTTTGATTTATTTACAGCCCATTCTCTACCTTGTAATCCTAATTCTTTTCTTTTTTCTCTACCCATTTGATAAAGTTCATAAATACGGTCACATGCATCTTCTGGTCTGCATCTATCATCCCAAATATATGGGGTTTTAGGGGAACCTTGAATTGAACGATTTGACGGATATACAGGGAATGCCCAGCTTCCATGTTTTTTATATCTTCCAGTATGATTGGAAGGAATTTCACGTGTTGGTTCAAACCAATTTCCATCTTCATCTTCAAATCCCATTTGATCTTGCATTCCACCAGTTACATTAGCTATAATAGGGGTTCCTGATAATAAGGCTTCAGTTAGGGTTAATCCCCATCCTTCATTTGATGTTAATAAAATTTGAGCATCAGCTACATTATAAAAACGATTTAAATCTTGATGACTTAATTTTTGTGTTGAAAAATAAATAGCATTTGGATAATCATTAAAAAATATTTTACGTACAGCTTCTAAATCAGTTCCATGTTCACTACTTATTTCGGTGTGTAAAACAAAACAACATTTATCTGCTTTTTCTTTAGGTAATTTATCTAAAAAATGTCTAAAAGCAAGCATTGTGTCTGGTATTTGTTTTCTTCTAATATTTCTTGAATTAAAAAATAAAATAAAATCTTTTTCTTTTTCATTAAATAATTTTGATTTAAATGATTTTAATTCTTCATCCCAATCTTCAAGAGGTTTGTAAATATTATGATTTAAACCATGGGGTACATATTCTATAATTTTATTTTTAGCTTTATCTCCTAATACAAGTTCATTTATAAGTTTAGTTTGTTTTGAAATAGCTAATAATGCATCACATGATTCATAAAATGCTTTATTATATAAGGGGGTTGGATAATCATCCCAAATATTTAAATAAATAATAGGACATATTTTTCTTATTTGATTTTCAATATTAAATAACCATTCAAAATAACGAGGATCTGTTATTAACATAATAGCATCTGGCTTTTCGCTTTGAATTAATTCTCTAATTAAATCTGGGTTTCCATATCCATCTACAGGGTATAAAAAGACAGATGTATCATCTAATCCTGTATTTTGATTAGTGTCCTGAGATAAGTCTAATCTTTGTCCTTTTTGTTGGTGATTAATAGCTCCACCTACATTTACCCAATTAAAATGTTGAGCTGTGTTTAAAACTAATTCTCTAGCAATAGTTGCTACCCCACTATGGACTCTAATATCATCACAAATTAAGAGGATTTTTTTACGTTCGCCTTTAGGCAAGTACTTAAAACTTTTGTTCATGTAACTTATTTTAATTTAAATATAATATTTTAATCTTGTTCTTCCAAGCTTAGATTACTATGACTATGAATTCTTTTTCTAAAATTTTCATCTGATAGGTACATATGTACTGCTCTTTCTGATAGTTTTTGGAAACTAAATTTACGTTTAATGCATTCTACTCTAAATTGTTCGAATAACTCTTTGTCAATTTTAACACTTGTTAATTGTTGGTTTTTGGCACTCATATACTTTATTTTTAATTATTTGGATATACGTATATGGGGATTCTAGAAAGTTGCAGAGCATAAATGGGTCTTGTGAAATGGACACCACTTACAATTATTGTTCTTTGTTGGTTGGTGTTCTGTATTTTTATGACCTGTTTTATCGAATGCTTCTTCTATAAATTTATTAATAGTTTTTTCTACTTTATTCATTTTTACCTTACCCGAGGCAGGGATAAAACTTTGTATTCTACTAACAGCATATTCTTCTGAATCGTATGTTTTTCTTTTTACAATAAAAAATTCAACTTCTATATCCTCTCTTGGGATATTAAATTGTTCTGAAAAATATTTTTTATATGCTGTTAATTGTAATTGTTTATTTTGGTCTGATTTTTGATATTTGCTCCATCCTTGTCTACTAGTTTTGATGTCTATAATTCTAAACTTATTAGTAGGTTCATGATACATGACAACATCTAAATACCCCTGGAATAATACATTTGGGTAATTTTCATTTGGTGGTAGCATAATGTGCGTTTCACAACCTACTAAATGCCATCCTCTTTTACTAAAGTATTTACCTTTTTTCTTAGAAAATTCCCTTATTATTTCAACTCCATCATCATAAAATTCTCTTAATTCCACTGGGTTAGAGAAATGCTGCTTATTATTGGATTTGTATTGTTTAGCGTATTCCTCCCTAAGTGTTTCTTCAAATAATTCAGATGTGTTTAATCTATCAGCGGCTGCTATGCTTTCTTCATACATCACAGTTAAGTAATGTTGAATTACTTCATGCATTGCTGTTCCAAATACAGTATGAATACTTGATGTAAATTGTTTATGTC
>Ga0209337_1003297_pt1 | contig 11412 bp, 3 predicted proteins | sample LinPmetageLP53_FD_184044 | JGI IMG/M metagenome (GOLD analysis project Ga0209337, IMG submission 184044) | Marine viral communities from the Pacific Ocean - LP-53 (SPAdes) (version 2) | ecosystem: Environmental > Aquatic > Marine > Oceanic | place: Pacific Ocean | collected 2010-02-08 | reverse complement strand
TGCAGGGCCACATAAACAGAATGCAGGCTAGTGCAGCTCAAATCGCAGAACACTACGACATACCGTATACAAAGAGCTAAGGGCCTTAAGCTTATAATTGAGTATATTTGCGTATGGCAAATGAATTTGATAACACGGATCCACTACAGCTGACCACCGAGCCCATCCAGGCGGACATACCTCAGTTCCAGCAACCTACTGCTTCTCAGCCCCAGCAACCACAGGCAGCACCTATACAGCAGCCCCTTACGCCTGAGCAACAAAGGGAGCAGGACTTCAAGCTTTTCGACTTATACAAAGAGCAAGGTGTAGACCCCAAGGATGCAGTAGGGTTTATGACCCTAGATGGCAAAAGGTCTAGAGAGGACGTTATCGCTTCCATGCAATCTCAATATGAGATACAGCAGAGGGAGATTAGGGAGGAGAACGAGCGAATGAAGAAGGAGCAGAATGCTGCTGAGCTCCACATGATCGAAAGGCAGCAGGCTCTTCAAGAGATGTTGGAGCAGAACAAAGCCGATGCCCCCACTCCTACAGCCAACAGGGATCTTGCTTCTGATGACAGACTGGATGTGTCTACAGATATTGATCCTATCCTAGGTGATACATACAACATACCCGAGGGCTACGATAGCCCCGAGTTGGTTGATATGTACAAAGAGAACTCAACCCTTGCGGCCAACGGAACGGATATGTTTATGTCCAACAATGCGATGGGGTACCTTAAGGATGGGGAGTTTGATAAGGTAGAAAAAGTTTTGGAGCAACTTGGGTTTGAGTCTGACTCTGGTGGCTTTATAGTGGGTGACATCTACGCCCCTAAAGAAGAGAGAGACAACTTTGACCTTATAAAAAAAATGAAGGAAGGTGACCCAGAGGCGATTGCAAAGGTCAACAAGTTCCTATACGACAAATACAATTCATCTAAAACAGCTTCTTCTCAAAACATGAGGAGTCTAGCCTCCTTAAACGAGTCGGCTGGTATACCTTGGAACTACAATGATGGCAGCGAAATAGATATGCAGCAGGCGATCCTTGATGCGTTTAAGATCGAAGCCAATGGAGAAAAGTCGACACAGGCATATCAAGATGAGCTTGACGCTAAAAGAGAAGCTCTTCTTGAGTATAAAGAAAGTGCGGACACCTGGGGCACGTTTATAACAAACAGATCGGTAGGTGCTTCTGCTTGGATGAACGATATTCTTTATGCACTTCCTAGGCAGGTAAGGGGCATGTACTTTGATCAAATCGGTGAGGACGAAAAGGCAAAAGAACAGTTTAGGGCAGCCAAGCTCGTCAACGATTACAACGAAACCATAAAGGCGGAGAGGACAAAGGGGTACGGCTTTAGCGAAGATGAGGCCAGAATGGGTATCACCGAAGCCATTATGTCGGACGATGTATCCTGGGGTACTGTAGGCCTCAAGGCTCTTGAGGTTATGGAGGATGTTCTTCCAGATGTCGTCATAGCTGCCGCTACGATCGGTCAGGGCACCATCATAAAGGAAGCAGGAAAGCAAGCTATCAAAGCAGGCGCAAAGGGCGCTATGGCAGAGTATGTTGTAGGGACTGCTCTCTCTGAGGGTACCCTAGCTTTTTTCGGTGTCAGGGGAGCGGGGAGTACTTACGCTTCTGTGTTCGAAGACAACACTAGAAGTAAGAGCGAGAAGCTCTTTCTTGCCTCGTCGGTTGGCGTTGCTGAGGCAGTGCTGGGCAAGATGTTTAAGGGAGCGGAAGTCGCTATTGCGGGTGGTGCAAAAAACATAGCGAAAAAAGGATTTACAAAAGAAGCTCTTAAGCTGTCTATGAAGGGCATGCGCAAACGAGATATTTTAGCTCAGGGGGCTAAGCAGGCTGGCGGAGAGTGGTTGGAGGAGGCGGGCATAGAGGCTATAGACCAGGGCGTTAGGGTTATACAGGATAAGATCGCTGGCAGGCCAACAGCTGGTATTGACTTCAACGCCATTATGGACGCTGGATTGGCGGGCCTTCTTGGCACAGGGCCTTTGACCTCCCTCACGTCTTCCAGAACAGCTCTGGCTCACCACAGCCTTAAGAAGAACAGAGCTAAGATCGTAAGCGAGCTCAACAATATTGACAAAGCGATATCTCTCACCAACAACCCAGAGAGGATAGCTTCCCTTAAAGAGCAGAGAAATAAAGTGCAAGGCTTTCTGAACCAGCTTGAGGGTCTTTCAGAGAAAGAATACAGTAGGCTTTCTGACTCAGAGAAGAGACAGATAAACAGCCTCCACAGGGAGATGGCCAATACGAGGCAAGAGATAAAAGAGGAAAAAGACTCAGAGGTCAAAGCAGCCCTAGAGGAAAGGTACGAGATGCTCTATGCTGAAAAGGTAAAGATAGAGAAGGCTGCAGAAGGGAACCCTGTGGGGGAGGTGACGCCACCCCTTGCAGACTCGGAGGGGGATATGACTGCCTCAGAAACAAGGACTGTTGACAAGAAGGAACAGGACGAGGTGGAGGCTATGCCTGAGCAGGAGGCGGACGATGATATTGAAATCACCGAGGAGGCAGATGCGAGGATTGACGCTAAGGTGGACTCTGCTGTGAGAGCTATAGAGAGGGTGGAGAGTGACCCCGAAAGCTCAAAAAAGCATGCTACTACGGCTAAGAGCATGCGTACCAGAGCTAGAAACCTGCTTATGGCAGAGGGTATGTCCAAGGCAGATGCCGAGGCAGAGATAGACAAGAGGATGAAGGACAAAGGCGCTAAAAGAAAAAAGGCGTCAGAGTCTAAGAAGGCCAAAAAGTCTAAAGCGGAAGCTAGGGAGGCGAAACCATCAAAGGGTTCTGTAAATGTAGACCCATCAAAGAGAATAGATCTTAAGTCAGACTGGATTGGTAATGGCGAGGGACAGATACCTTTGACTGTCGTTGCTCAGATAGAGCGCATGAAGAAGGCGTTTGGCGCGGTGCTCAACAAGATGGGCGTTAAGATCCAGGTTCACCTTACACAAGACTCATTTCAGGACGCTACAGGTAAGGACTCTATTGGTCTTTACGACATCAACACAAAGACCATACACATAGGCCCCAAGGCGTCTAAGGCAGACATCATGGAGGAGTTTGGTCATGCTGCCTTTAGAACCATTCTAAGGTCAGACAAAGCTTTAGCCTCAAGGTTGTATTCGTCTATGGCCAACGAGGCGGGGGTTGGATTGAACAGAGACGGTACTATTGCGCTACCAGAAGGGTTTATAGAGAGAATCACTTCGGAAGGAAAGATCCCCCTGACCAAAGAGGACTTGAGTATAGTTCAGCTGGGGAGGACAAATCCTTTTGCGAGAGCCCTTATAGGCACAGAAATAGACTACGCCGACTACCCTCCTTCAAAGAGAAAGGAAGAGGCTCTGATGGAGGCTCTTAGAAATTATGCACAGAACCCATCTGCGTTCAATACTGCCTCACGAAACAACAAGTCCGTAAGTAGGCTGGATCTACTCAAAGCCATGGTCAACAGGGCTCTTGTGAGGGCTGGATACAAGGGCAACTTCATGGATGGGGCTGAGGTAGACTTCTTCTCTTTTGCGCAGAAGTTTTCTTTGGCCGCCGAAGGCATAGAAACTGACGTCGTAGCAGAGAGCCAGGACTACACGGCGCAGCCTTCAAAAGAGAATACACCTAGAGCTACAACCAAAAGAAGATCAAAGGGTAGGATTGAGGCTAGACCAGGAGAAACCAACAAGCAAGCCGCTGAAAGGTTTAAGAGGGAGCAAAGAGAGCAAGCAGAGAAGAGCGCTATAGAATCGTTTGAAAACGAGCTAGGCGAAAGAGACGACGTATTTGAGTCTAGAAACAAAAGATTTAATTTCCTAGAGGACACTGATATCTTTTACTACGAAGACAGATATTCTCAAGTGGGTCAGGATGGTGAACTTAGGTCTGACGTAAGAGCACGGAGGGGTGGGTTAAAGAAACTTAGAGTTAAGGACTACTTCCATTACAAGAACTGGTATAACTATATGACTTCCAACGGAATACGTTCTGGAAGAATACAGGATATGTTTTACGTTAAGGACGGAGTAAGAAAAAAGCTTAACCCTCCTAAGCAGAGAGTTGACAAGGACGGCAATCCAATCCGTATAGACGGGGCTATGCACCCAGACAGGATGGAGGTTAGGTCTATAGTAAAAAGTCAGAAGTCCGCAGTGCAGAGGAGGGTAGAGAGAGCTGACAAAATCAACGCTATTGATGCTAAGATTAAGGCGTCTCCATTTAGGGGCAAGCTGTACGCTAGAGGATTTATGCCTGTTGACATTATTGGTGGCGAGGGTGATGGGTTGAGTCATCAGGAAGTCATGGATGTGCTTGACTTGGCGGAGGAGAACGCAGATGCTTTACTTGAGTCCAACCTTACAGCAGAAGATGTAGATCAAGAGAGAGCTAAGGCTAGACCAAACTTTGATCGCTTTACCAAGATTCTGCATCAGGATGTGCCAGACCAGTCTCCTGGTGACTCTACTGGAGAGGGCGTATTTGAGGCTCGTCCTGGAGGTTTCTTCGATGCCCTAGACACCAACATTGCCGCGTCGAGAGGCTTGGCTGTTGGTGATATTTCAGAGGTCAACGGATCTCTTATGAGAACGTTTGGATTTGATAGCTCATTTGATCAGCGCGTAGACATAACCCCTGATGAAGATTCTGTTAATGTCAGATCGGGGGCTAGTGAGCTTTTTGGAAAAACCATTAAGGTTGGAGAGGAAGATCGAAGAGTTATAAGCACCCACAGGGACGCCAGAAAGTTGCAAACAGAAGTGAACAACCTTCGAGAGCTTGCAGACAGAGACAGAAGGTCTAGAAACCCTAAGGGTTACGTAACTGTAGGCTTTACGATTTTGAAAGACAAGACTCTACTTGGAAACCCATCTGTCTTTTCTTACATCGTGAAGAAGTTTAGGTCAGATAAAGGGTCAGATGCTTCGCTTATAAAATCCGTTCAGGCCGCATTTAATAATTTACCTCAAGCCAGGGTGTCCTCTGTAATGAGCACTTTGACTAGAGCTGCATTTAAGCCTGGAGTTTCTACAGACATTCAGAATGCTTTTCTTGGGGACAAGATAACAATCGAAACAGCAGAGCAAGCGCAGTTTGCACTAGACGTTCTGTCTGATGTTACCACTGATGCCAGCTTTGAGTTTAGAACTGAGGTTGCTGTAGCGTTGGGTGCCGATGTCACACAAATATCTAATCAGTTTAAAGATCCATTGTTTAAAAATGCTGATCTAGGAACGGTTGTTTCTTACGTGAAGGTCCCATACACGTACACTGGCAGTGGAGGCAGGGACGGGATAAGAGGATTTGCTGGCACACTGGCTGAAGGAGAGGCTTTTGAAGGGGCCATAGTGCTTGATTCCAATCTAAACAATAGGTTCGAAGGGCACCGCCTTGCTGATAAGCAGTACAGGATGGAGGACGTTATGCCCAAAGAAAAAGTAAATGTGAAGCTTAGGGAGGGAGAAAGAAGTCTTCCTAAGACTATGGGTAGAGCTTCGAGGGCCCAAGAAACTTTAGATAGGCTTGACAAAAAGTTTGAAGAGTTAAAGGCTGAGGGTAAAAGACCATCTAAAAGAGACGTAGAGAGACGAAAGTCTTTGTTGAATGAGGTTAAGGGTATTAGAGGTGCAGTAAATAGACTTGCAGGCATCAGCCAGCTACCATCTGGAGTGGTAAACTTGAACTACGGAGAGAAGGCAGTAGACAATAGGGACATCTACATGGGCGCAAAGAGACCTATGTCTAGGTCTGTTGTTGAGCAATCACAGGAGGCTGATGTTCTTGAGTCAAGGTCAAGCAGGGCTTCTGATGCTTTGTTTGAGTCTAGACAAACAGCTGAGCCAGGTGCTCCAAGGCCAGTAGGACAGTTTTCCCTGAGGAATCAAACAGCGTTTGATCGGTGGAGAAACAAGTGGATTCAAAGGCTTCAGGACAAATACAAGTCCGTCATGATGATTCAAGAAGACATCGAGTCTTTCTTGGGTAGAGCTGTTGGAGAGTCTCAGGACTTTAAGATGGGGGAGGAGCTTATGTATGGAAAGGGAGCTACCGATCTAGCCAAGCTGGACAAAAAGGTTGATGAACTTAAGCAGGCTATGTCTGACGAAGGCGTAGGTGTCGGAGAGGTTACAGACTTTATCTACGCTAGACATGCTGCAGAAAGAAACGCTCTGATACTTGAGAGAGACGGCGTGGAGAACGGTAGTGGTATGAGCGACGCAGACGCAGCTGCCGCCCTCGATGGCTTCGGAGCAGAGAAGAGAGCAAAGCTTGAGCGCATCGCCAAGAAGATTGATGCCATACAGCAGGACACTAGGGACACCATGGTGGAGTTTGGGCTTGAGTCGCAGGAGACTATCGACGCTTGGGAGGCTATGTTTGAAAACTATGTCCCTCTTGGCGGTCTCGCCACAGACGAAGAGTCTTCTTCTACCACCCCATACGCTACGGGAGGGGCAGGGCTACAGGTCAAGGGGCCTATGACCAAGAAGGCTAAGGGTAGAAAAACTCTAGCTGAAAACATTGTGGCTCAGGTCATTGCGCAGAACGCAGCAGTAAAGATACAGGCCAGAACCAACGAGGCCCTCATGAACATGTACAACCTCGTGAAGGAGAACCCCAACGATGGATTGTGGAAGATCACCAAGGACGCCAAGTACGGTGCAGAGAACGTTGTGCCAATAAGAGTTAACGGAGAGCAGGAGTTTATTTACTTTACAGACCCTTCATACGCTCAAACGTTAAAAAACATGAACATACCTAAGACGGTTTGGCTTGCTAGGGTTTTGGCCCCAGCGAACAACTGGCTTAGAAGGTCGTTCACAACATTGAACCCAGAGTTCTTCCTATCCAACTTCTCTAGAGATATACAGGCGGCTTTGTTTAACGCAGCAGCTGAGTCCGATATAGAGGGAGGTCAAGTGCTGGGTCAGTCTATTGTAAAAGATCTATCCAAGAGAGTTCCTGCGGCACTAAAAGCACTGCTTGCCCCTTCATTCGGAGGCTCTCCTGATCCACTCATAGACAAATACTTTCAGGAGTTCCAGGAGGACGGCGGTCAGACTGGATGGGGATATCAGAAGGATCTCAAACAGATTGCCAGCGAGCTTGAAAATGAGGTCGATGGGAAAACAGGGGCTAGAAAGCTACTTGGTGATACGCTAGAAAAAACTACTGGTTTTGTAGAAGGCATAAACGACGCATTCGAGAACAGCATAAGGCTTTCTGCATACATATCTGCTAGAGAGAATGGTGTTTCTCGTGGCAAGGCTGCTCAGTTTGCCAAGAACATCACGGTAAACTTCAACAAGAACGGTGAGTACGGTCAGATTGCCAACCAAATCTTCTTGTTCTTTAACGCATCCGTTCAGGGTACAGCAAGACTTGGTAGATCATTGGTGTCTCTTAAGCCACCAAAGGCTCCAGACGGATCAAGTAGAGAGTGGTACGAAAGAATCAATGGAGCTCAAAAGATGGCTGCAGGATACACCGTGTTTGCGGCCATGCTTGCAGGACTAGGCAGGGCTATCTCTGACGAGGATGAAGACGGAGTCTTGTTCTGGGACAAGATTCCAGACTACGTAAAGGAGAGAAACCTTGTGGTCATGTATGACGGCAAGAACTACATTAAGATCCCAATGCCTTATGGTTTCAATGTGTTTGCAAACATGGGTACGGCCATGGTGGACTTCTCTGCTGGAGCTAAGGACTGGGATGAAAGCTCATGGTTCTTGGCAAACTCTTTCTTAAGCTCATTCTCGCCTATCAGCTTTGGTCAGTCAAAAGACATATACACCTATGCTGGAAAGGCAGTCACCCCTACTGCCTTTAAGCCTGTTATGGACATCCTTTCAAATGAAACATACTTTGGAGGACAGGTGTACGCCGAGCAGTCCCCCTATGGGGCTCCAAAGCCAGAATCTAGCATGTCATTTAGGTCTCCTGACTCTATTCAGCAGTTCTTCTCTCTTATGAACGAGATGACTGGTGGCTCCGTTGAGGCTCCAGGAAAGGTGGACATCAACCCAGACAAGTTCTGGCACATCTTTGACTACTTTATGGGGGGTGCTGGACAGTTTGTAGAGCGCTCAGGAGAGACTGCTTTCCGAGTAGGACAGAAGGTTCTGGTGGACCCCGAGATCAAGGTAGAGTTTAACGACTTCCCTATGCTTCGTAAGATGTACGGGGAGCCTTCTAAGTACTACGATTTTGAGAAGTTCAAAGAAAGAGAGACTGAAATAAAGCAGCTCATGAGGGAGTACAAAGACCCCTCTGCTAGGAGAGACGACCCAGACAGATACAAAGGTATTGGCTCTATAGACAAAGCCATAAACTTTGCGAACAAGAAACTAAAACAAATCAGGAAGCTTAAGCGACAAGCCAAGACTATTGACAACTTTGCTGAAAGACAAGTAGAGATTCAAAGACTTATGGACTTGGAGAGAAAAGCAATAATGACCTTTAACAAATACTACGATGGCCTCAGAGAAAACTAAAATCAAAGACACCAAGCTCGGCGCTTGGCTTAAGTCAAAGGCACCAAACGTGCTAACAATTATGGGTGACGCCCTGCCAGACAAGGGGGCGTTGGGTATAGTCAAGAACCTTCTTGGCAACGAACCTGATGTAGACCCTGCAGAAGCTCAGGCTATGGTCGACGCAGAGGTTAAGTTTCAAGAGAACGTAACGGATCGTTGGAAGGCTGACATGGGCAGTGACGTAAAGCTTGCAAAACTTATCAGGCCAGTAACTTTGATCGCCCTTATGAGCATGTTTATGCTCACGATGGTGGCTGACAGCATGGATGATTGGCCATTTAACGTCAAGGATTCGTATGTATCTTTGCTTGAGATACTTATGTTAACGGCATTTGGCGCATATTTCGCAGGAAGAACTATAGAGAAATCAAAAAAGTAACATGGCCCCTCGTCCAATAAAAAGAAGAACTAGAGCTATAACTCCTGGGATGAGGAGGAGGCAAGCCAGGAAAGAAGCAGAAAGACTGCTGATGGACGATTCTGGAATGACCCCTGAGAACGAGAGAGAACAAAGGGAGTTGATGTTGTCTTTGGCTGCAGCCAATCAGCAAAACAGGTTTACAAGTCCCGCCACTCAGCAAAGAATGAAGGAAGACGACCCAAGGGTAGAGGGGTACATTGAAGACACACTGTTTAAAAACTTGGGTTATGATGGCGATTCCGTTGACGACCCATGGTCGGCAGCCACTGTTAGCGATCTTGCTAAAGCGTTTGATCCAGAGTTTAAGGGTAGCGTAGCTCATGCCGAGTACATAAACAGAGCGTTTCAAGAAGAAGGCAACTACGAAGCAGACAAGATAGGCAGAAAGACTGAGTTTATGCCTGGAGATATATTGTTTAAGGGTAGATCTTCTGATGAAAGACCAGGCTCCCCAAAAAGATTTGGACAGTTTAAAAGAAGGGCTAAAGAGGGTGATCTTTATGCTTCTCATTCAGACATTATAACTGGCACAGGAGTAGACGAACAAGGTAAAAAATACTACGAACTGCAAGGCGGTAATATGGGAGATTCTCTTTATACAAGAAGAATGTATGCTGACGCCCTAAACAGAAGATACGCAGGAAGACTAACACAATGAGATACATCTCCTTTCTTTTATTTCTAATACCTCAGATGGTCTGCTCTCAGACAGGATGGGTAAACGTAGAGTTCCAGGCTGATGCCTATGGAGGCGAGAGCACATGGAGTATATACATGGTGGGTGCTGACAGCGTGTACGCTTCTGCTGGCCCGTTCGCCAACGCATCCTACAATGAGCAACTCGTGGTGCTTCCTGTTGGGGAGTACAACCTCGTGGTAAGCGATCAGTTTGGCGACGGCATCTGCTGTGAGTTTGGAGAGGGGTGGTTTGGCATAGAGAATACGTGCGGTGTCAGTGCATTTGTGTATGACTTTGCTCAGGCCCAGATCACTGTTCCGTTCGAAGTACTACCTTGCCCTCCACCCCTTGTGGACTGCATGGATTCAGAGGCCAACAACTACAACCCCCAAGCGTATTTTGATGGAGAAAACTGCCAGTACGATGTGACGTTCAGGCTGGATCTTAATGGACCGCATCCGCCTGAAATAGACATCCCTGAAGTAAATGGGACATGGAACGCATGGTGCGGCAGTTGTTCTCAGATGACTGATGATGACGGCGATGGGGTGTGGGAGATAACCTCTTCTATACAGCAGGGCAGCTACCTATGGAAGTTCTCTGCAGACGAATGGGAGGTTCAGGAACAACCAGTAGGTGTTCTTGAGTCTCCTTGTTTTTTGTTTGATGAGTTCGGGTATGTAAACAGAAACCTCGTGGTAGATGGTCCTGTGTCCCTGCCTCCTTTCTGCTGGGAGAGCTGCTTGCCTTGTGGGGCGGTTCCTGGATGCGTCAACCCTAACGCCAGCAACTGGAACCCCTGGGCAAATTTCGACAACGGTTCTTGTACAGGCTTAGGAGCTGAGTGCGAGCCTTGGCAGACAGAGATAGTCACTACGCTCATTCTCGACAACTACCCATCAGAGACGAGCTTCACCATACAGAATGTAACGTCTGATGAGCTAGTTATAGACTTGTCTGTAGGACAACTATCTGATGACATTGTAGGGGTTCCTCTGCTATTTGCTACGTGTGCCACTACAGGTGACGAGCTAGAGATTGTCATCAACGACAGCTTTGGCGACGGCATGGGGGCCTCACAGTGGGGTGGTCAGGATGGATACGCCATGGTAGAAGCCTGTGGGGACACCCTATGGTCCCTACCTGTAGCTGACTTCGGATACAGCGTATCGTCTCAGTTTGCTACCCCTTTGTGCTTAGATGTAGAGGATGTAGTAGGATGCGGTGATCCAGACTACGTTGAGTACAACCCAGACGCAACCATCTCTGTAGATCTACTGTGTGAGACACTAAAGGTTTACGGGTGCATTGACGACTCTTACTACAACTACGACGAGCTGGCCAACACAGAGGACGCCATAGATTCCTGCTTCTACACCTTGACCATTACAGACGGAGTGGGTGACGGATGGTTTGGTAGCTGGCTGGGTGTGTACCAAGATGGATGGACGTCACCTCAGTATAAGATGGGGCCTAACGATGGCAACGATGAGTCCTTTGATGTGTACCTGTCGTCTGAGGAAGAGATTGAGATCTTCTTCTTTACGACACCTCAGTCTCAGAACCAAGTGGAGCAGTGTGGATTCATGCTGATGGGGCCTACAGGGGATACGCTAATCGACGTAGCTCAGTGGAGCATACTGCCATACCCTAACACCTACTCGGTGACTCCTTACTGCGGCAATACGTGCGAACCATTTGTCTACGGATGCACAGACGAAGCAGCTCAGAACTACAGTGCCGTGGCGAACATTGATGAT
>Ga0209337_1003294_pt1 | contig 11418 bp, 19 predicted proteins | sample LinPmetageLP53_FD_184044 | JGI IMG/M metagenome (GOLD analysis project Ga0209337, IMG submission 184044) | Marine viral communities from the Pacific Ocean - LP-53 (SPAdes) (version 2) | ecosystem: Environmental > Aquatic > Marine > Oceanic | place: Pacific Ocean | collected 2010-02-08 | reverse complement strand
GAAGTTCAAGGCGGAGGCGGCGGCGATCTACCTCATGAAGAATTAAGAGCAGTTCAACGACAACCCGCACCTGAACCAGCAGCAGAAACCGTAGCTCCCCTAGGGGAAGACGTAGAAGCGCCAGAAGAGCCATTAGGCATAAGCGGAGTTATAGAGGGAGGAGGCGAACTACAAATACCTAATGTAGTTGTAGAAAGACCAGGTTTAATAGGTCCCCCTGGGGGAGCTACGGTTGATGAATCACTAAGATTATCAGAAGAAGGTTCAACATCATCAGAAGCACTATTTAAAACACCAGAGGGACAACAAGGAGTATTACCTCCTGCTGTGCCTGTTGACGTAGCAGATGAATTAAGAGCCAGTAGATTACAATTACCAGAAGAATTACCAGTAGTATCACGGGCAGCAGAGAGAGCACAAGAAAGAATAGCAGCAGGACAACCATTACCAGGAGACGAAGAGAGATTAAGATTAGTTCAGGAAGGGGAAGAAGCCTTCGATTTTGAACCACAACAAAGTCCTCGAAGTCCTATAGCACCTGTGCGAACAGGTGCGGCTGATGAAGCATTACAGAGATTATTAGACTCACCAGCACCATCACCTAGACCAGCGACCGTAGCTCCCTCAGGGGAAGCATCGCCATTAACCCAGCTGGAACAGTTGTTTTCTCCCGAACGGGAATTCGGAGTAGGAGCACCATTACCTAGACCATCACCATTAGAACGGGTTCAACAACAGGTTCAACAAGAGACTCAGCCCCCGGCTGATGAACCCACAGGGGGTCGCCCAGCAAGGGGGGAAGGACAAGTAGCACAAGGTATACAACAATTCGGAGGAGCGGCTCAACCAGCACCGCCCAGAGTTGTAGAAGATGCAGGGATACAGGCAACCGTAGCTCCCCCAGGGGTAGAGCGAGAACCTTCACCACCGCAAGCAGAGCAAAGAGAATTAAGACCATTAGATCCAGAGGTTTTATTTGAAGAGGTTGAAGAAGCAGAACAAGTAGGTAATGTTCAAGATCAAAGACCACAAGCGATAAGAGATAGTCATCATCTATTCGGGATAGCCCTGCCTGATTTAGCGACCCAGACGAGACAAGGACCGAGAACAGGAGCACGAGGTCAAAAAGGAGGATTAGGATATAGGGTAAGAAATAATACAGATAGAACCCTTAAAAAAGTTAAGCCTGGTGATGTAGTGAATATCACAGGAACAGACCAGGGAACAGATGGAAAAGGTAGATTTAGATTAGATACAGAAACAGAAGCAGGAACACGAGTAGGTTTAGAACAATTTGAACCATTAGTTCAAGACGGTTCTTTTATATTTGAAAAAGGTCATCGTCATGAGTTGGGCGGACACTTCGATGAAAATCCTTATGGACCAGAACCGCCTCCACCAACCGTAGCTCCCCCAGGGGAAGAACCGGGTTTACTACAACAAGCAGCAGGAGCAGTAGGAGGAGCAGTTGCAGGAGGCGTAGGCGGAGCAGCGAGATTAGCAGGAGGTGCGGCACAAGGCGTAGCAGAGGGAGTATACGAACAACTACCCGCCGCAGGAGACGTAGGAGCAGCAATAGGTCGGGGAGCTGTCAGAGCAGCAGGAGCTGTAGGAGGAGCAGCAGTAGGAGCAGTTCAAGGAGCACTTGGAGGAGGTGAAGAGGAAGGTGCGGCTGAACCTGAACCAACCGTAGCTCCCCCAGGGGAAGTAGAACCCTAATGAAATATAGATAGTGATAGAAATAATATATCTGTTAAGGTATAAGCAATCAAGGGATGAAACTTGCCATCAAAAATAGTCAAGCTAAGGGTAAACGTTTTGTAGCGATATTTACTGATGAAAAAGGTAAATCTAAAAAGGTTAATTTCGGTTTAAAAAATCCTAAGAAAGGAACTTTTATAGATCATGCAGATAAAGAATTAAGGAAAAATTATATAGCCCGTCATGAAGCTACTGAGAAAAAGTTTTATAAAGATGCTATGAGACCTGCTACCTTGTCAAGATTTATTTTATGGGGCGAAACATCTAATCTTGAAACAAATATATCTAATTATAAGAAAAGATTTGGGCTCACGAAACGGAACTCTTGAATAAATCTTTGATAATGTCTTCTTTGTTTTTGTAATTCTATTGTCCTTTCGTGATTTTTTTTGCTAGTTAATTTATATTTTTCTTTGTTTGGTATGGTGTTATTAATATTTACACAATTGATTTTATCAATCCACAATTGCTCTTTTGATTTTCGGTTTTCTTCATGACACTCTTCTAATAAATAAATCCTACAATTATTTAAATCAAGTCGGGAACAAGAACAATCTTTTTTATATTTATGTTCTGATAGTCTTGATGATAAATATTTTTTTTTAGTTGAACCGACATATTTAAGATTATTTATGTCTTCAATACAATATATTTTAACCATTATATTGTTATGTATACAATTTATTTGTTTAAATATATTCACTAAAACAAAATATAGAAGCTTATAAGAATAAATATAATCTAGACTAATATAAAAAGATGCCATCAGCCGTAGCACAGAAAGCCTTGAAAGCGAAAGCGATCACTAAGAAACAGTACGACAAACTTCCAGCTCATCTACTTGATAAAGTTGCGGAACATAATTTAAAGTTGCAGAAGAAAGCCCGTAAGACTGCTGCTCCTGGCGGCGTAAAAGAAGTTCATAAGAAGACGGGGAAACAAGCCCATAAGCGCGGGCGACCGAAGGCGGGGTCGAAAGTAATAGTTAAAAAGTAAATATTATTTTCTATAGTAAGTATATATCATGGACGGTAATTACTGGGTATTAGGAATTGTAATGTTTCTATTTGTTTTAAGTATCAAAAAGTATACTAATTTAGATTTGTTAAGAGAATGGATAGAGGAATATTTAGCTGATATCTCGCTCCAGGAAACAGTAGAAGACATAATTGTATTAGAAGAACTGAGAGATGTCATTGAAGATTTTGTAGTTAGAAATCCTCAAATATTTTCTACTTTAAATAATATAAAAGATGAATAGCCTTGACAAGAAGAAGTTGAAACAATCGAAACACATCTATATTCAGTCTAATGATCCCCGATTTAATTATGGTTTTCATCGTGAAGAGGATATAGAGAAGTTTCAAAAAAATCCTGAAGTAATTAATCTGGCACAGTATGATTATAGTTTTGTTAGAGATGCAGGAGATGATAAAAACTTACCTGAATTAATATCTACAAGTGAATTAGCCAGTTTTCAGAACTTGGAGGATATGGAGGAGTTTTTTAGACAGAAACATCCTAACTTACCTGATGAATATTATGGTGTCATGGCACGATATTCTACGGGTAATCCTATTACAAAAAAGGAGGTAAAAAATAGTCTCAAAAAAGTTAAGAAAAATCCTAAGAAACAACTACCCGTAGGATTATCAGTAGCTCACGGAGATTATACGGTATCCTTTGACTGAGCGAACTAAATCTTTTTTTAACTTATTTTTCTTTATTTTATTATATCCAGTTTAAATATAATAATGAATACAAGACTTACACTTGGAGCTAAACTTGCATACACTCATGGATTAGGAATGAAAGGTGGCACAGTTAAAAAATTATTGAAACTGCATAACTGACTGAAATAAAATCTCATTATAGGTATAAATAATGAGTCAGCAGTTAACAGTTGAGGCTGCTAAAAAGCGAGGTAATGTGGAACATCATCTTTCTAATAAGTATAATTTCGCTGGTCCAGGGACAGAGTTTAGGGCACGAATGAAAGGTAGTGATTTTTATGAGAAACTTATGAAAGATGCAGGTAGAAAAGTAGTAGGAACTAAACCGTATAATAAACCCTATGATGCGATTGACGGCTGCGGGATAATTCATGATAAAGTTTACGCGAAGCCTGACGCTACGGCTGCGGAGGTTCAAAAAGCAGATAGAGATTTTCAGAAGTGTGTAGTGAAAGCCCTGAAGGATGGGAAAGCACCTGGTTTAGGTAATAAAGCACGAGCGGCAGTAGCTTTGGTTGGATTTGAGGGTAAGCTGGCGATTGAGAATGCTGGTTTAATTCGTAAAGGATCTTTTGCTTCTGGCGGTGATAAACAAAGCGTATTAGGTCAGAAACTTAGCGGTGCTGTTGGTCTTGGCAAGAAAGCTCTCGGAGGTATCAGAAAAGCGGTTAAGAGAACAATAATGTAATTTTGACGAAATCTCTAAGAGATTTACTCTAAAGAGAACTAAGTTTAACCTTCGGGTAATAATTCAATTTTTTTATCTGTTTTAAGTATAATAATGTTAGCATCATACAAAGAAACAGAAACATCAGCCAGTCGTGTCATCTATATTAATTCTAAGGACGCTACGTCTATCATGGGTGATAATCGTAGTGATTTTGATTTCACATTAGACGAGCCTATAGTCGTGCCTCCTCATCATAATATTCTGTTAAGTGTTTATTCAGCAGAAATACCTTACTCATTCTATAATTTTCGTATAGGAGTTAATTGTAAGATGGATTATGCTATTACTACTTTTAATTTTCCCGCTCTGTATGACGCTAATGGAAAACTAGATATAACAGCAGCAGGACATCAGACCTTTAATATTGCCCCTGGTAATTATAATGCTTTCGAAATTGCTAATCTTCTAACTGTTGGGATAGCGGGATTAGAATGTTTATATGATCCTAATAAATTAAAGTTTAGTTTTCGTTGTTTGAATGCAGGACAGAGAATAACTATGGCTCTAAGAAACGGTGTTGATACAGGAACCCCTGAGTTCCCAGGCGAAGATATGAATGAAGAATTGGGTTTTGATTGGTTTAATATATTAGGAGACCCTTTTGTAGAACGAGATAATTTAGGTCTTATGCCATGGTGGTATGGATATACTAATCCTAATCCTGCTGCTTTGCCAGGACCTGGGATAGATAATAATGTAGCTGGACCTTTTTTTGCCGCTCCTGTCTGGTATTTGTATAGTGATGATGTATCGGATTTAACTAATAGTGTCAGATCTTTATTCATGAGGACTAATTTATCAACTACAAGCATTCTTGATAGTCATATAGGAGGCGGATTTTCAAATATATTATGTAGAGTTCCTATTAATGCAGAAGCAGGTCAGATAATAAATATAGAGCCAGTCAATGGAGACGTGCATAAATTATTACTAAAACTGAAAACGATAACAAATATCTCAATAAGATTAACTAATCAGAAGAATGAAACAATAGACCTTAATGGTCTTGATTTTGATGTGTCATTAAAATTAGAGTTTATTGAAGATAAAGAATTAAAACAACCTCCTAATGTGAGGGAAACTTTATATCAGCAGTCTCAAAAGTTTCTCGAAACACAGGCGGTAGAAATAGAGAAGAAACTAAAACAAAAAAAACGACCGAGAAAGAAAAAAAATAAAGAGTAATGATATAATAATATGGGATTTTTCTCTACGTTAGGTTCTAAGTTAAGTAGTGCGGCTCATGCTATCGGTCAAAAAGCGAAAAGTGTTGCCAGTAAAGTTAAGAAGGGTGCAGATGTTGTAGGTAAGGTTGCTAAAGGTGTAGCCGCTGTATCTGGCACATTAGCGGCTGGTGCGGCTATGATTGGTTTAGAACCAGTTGCGGCTGTTCTTGGAGGGGTTGCGGCTGGATCTAAGTTGGTGGAGGGAGCGTCAGCACTAGTATCAAAAGGAGCAGGGGCAGTAGCTACCGTAGGTGGCGCGGTAGATAGTGCGGCTTCTGTGGCAGATCATGGTGCTCACGCTATTCAAAATATCAGAAAAGGTAATATTGCACGAGGCGGTAAGGAAATTGTGAAAGCCGTAGATGCTGGTGAGGCAGTTCAGAAACGAGGTAAAGAATTAAGAAAACAAATTGAGAGAAAACAGAAATAATCTAAGTCTATATAATGATTAAAAATATAATAAGAATATATATTAAATATGATCTCGTTAGTACCTCTGGTAAGAAATATTAGACACATTCAAATAAAAAAAGTTGCTTATCACCCTAATTTATTCAAGGCGATATTAACCTTTGAAGGTAAACCTACTCAATATGACCCTGAGGGAGCTATGGTTGAGAGTGATGATATAGAGTATGTTAAGTATTTAGAACATCAAAAAGATAAGTGTCCTCATTGTGAGAAGATGTTAAGAGAGCGTAGAAGTGTCGCTAAGTATGAGTATTAAGATCAGGAGCAAAGCAGGAGCAAAGCACCCAACGGACCAACGGACTAAAAAAAAAACAATGGTAATAAAAAAATCTAAATCAAGTATATAAAGATGGTTAAGCAGAGCAAATCTACGATTAAGAAGAAGAATGACAATCCTTATAAAAACTTGAAAGAAGGAGCTTTCACTAAACAGGCTAAATCTAATGGCATGAGCGTAGATAAGTTCGCAGCTTATGTCATTAAAAATTACCGTAAAGGAGCTAAGGTTAAAGATAAAAAGAGTAGTTATAATCCTACATTAACAACTTATAGACGCGCTTTATTTGTAAAAAACCTAGCGAAATAATTTTCTATGCTATGATATAAATAATGGAAATAATCTTGGCACTCAGTCTCTTTCTTAATTTATGTTATACCTTGCCCGAGTTAAAAAAATTATATTTAGAATACAAGGAGAAAAAAAATAATAGCCTATTGTATAATAATGACAAGTCAGATTAATACGGTTAATGTCTATTCTATCGATGAGGAAAATCTAAAGTTTCGGATAACAGCGAGTTTTTTTGCGGCGGGTGTAGGAGCACCTAGTATTCAGGGAGAATATACGTTTCTATTACCTCCCCCTACCTCCCTGGCTAACGACCAGGATTATAATTCGTGCATAATTGATTGTAATGGTCTTCAAGCTTATGCTCTAGGTAATGTTGCTGACCCGACATGGTGTTCTGCGACTGCTTTGATGAAAGTAGGAACTCTTGAATTACAATTAGATATACCTTCTTCACAAACCATTACGTCAGAAAGTTTAGTCCCTCTTGTTGCTGGTGTAGGTGATAATAAAGTAGGTGGATACAGAGAGTTGGTGTTTCTTGAATGTAATACCGTGGGTGATGGTGCTGGTAATACTGTGTTAGGAGGTAGATCGGCTGCGTGGACTGGTGTAAGTCCCGCTAAACCCATTAAGTGCGGTAATCCTTTTGGTAAAACCTTGAAAATTATAAACCATGATCCTATTAATGATGCTAAAGTATGGATAGCATCAGCCGCCGCAGGTGCGAATAGTGCAGATAGAGGTTGCTATGTCTACTCTTTTGATATCACAATGATTCCTAATCGCTAATTTTTTTCTATGCCACGATATAATGAAAAGATCTGCATGGGTTTTATATTTGTATGAAGATGATAAAAAAAGTGAAATATTCAAGATAATGGAGTTTAAGACAATAAAAGAATTATCCTATGTCATAAAAACAGAACCTTCAATTATTTCTAACTGGTATCATGGGTTAATTAATCCTCGTGGCATTCTAAAAAGTTGTGTTTTAGTTCAATCAATTCCAGTTGCTTAAAACCCTTATTTTTTTTTAAATAAATTATTATCTATTTAGGTAGTATAATGAATAAGTCTTTATTTTTGCGAAGCATACCTATGGTTTTATTTACATTGATAAAAATTATTAACTCTATGCCAGTTGCTAAAGAAGCCCCAGTAGATATATTATTAGATGGTCTGGCGATACACTATGACGAATATGATTGTTGTATGTCTTGTGGTTATAATTATTGTCCTTCATTAGATACTTGTGTAAGGTCGTGGGAGACTTATTGTCAAGAGTTTCAGTTTCCTTATAATGCTCTCTGGTATGGTTCTGGAATTGTAGTAGATAATAATTGAATCTTCGTTTTGTAATTAAAACAATTTAAAAGAATAATTATCTATTTAGATAGTATAATGTTTAACTGCAAGATTTACCATGACATAAGTGAAAATACTTCGATGACCCTGCATAATCAAGATTATAAGTGTTTGAAAGATATAGCACAGGATCTAGGGCTAACTTATCAACAGGTAGCTGATTTAAGTTCAAGAAAAGATAAAAAGAAATATCAAGATTTTAAGTATTTCCCTAAAATAGACATCACAAGAATCAAAAAACAATATGATGCATAAATATATAAGATGAGTAATTTTCAGGATCTTCCCCCTATTCGCAAGACAAGGGGAGCGCAGGCGGTCGCCCATCAAGGGTCGCTTGAGCGGACACCTCATCAACATCAGGTATTAATCAATCAATCTCTTTTGAGAAGAATGGAGGCTGATGTTAAGGAATTAAAAGAGGATATTCGTGGCATAAAATATATGATTGAATTCATGAAGGAATATACAGAAAAGAAAGCAGAAATAGAATCCGCCAGATGGTTCAGATAATTTGCTATAACTAAACTTTTTAAGTTATTAATTTTGATTTTTAATATATTTATTAAGTATATAATAAATATGAGCGTCCCAGATTCGATTAACTATACCAGCATTCTTCCCATGGCGGTGGAAAGCCGTGTCCGCCGTCGTGGTTTCGTGCCACGTAATGGCGCGTCTTTCGTTTCCGACCAGAATAACATTATTGAGATCCCTATATCGAGTGCCTCTTTTTTGGATACCAGGCACAGTTTCCTCCGCTTTAATCTTTTGAATACAACGGGACAAACTTTTGGTGTTGACTTCGGCGGCGGTCATGGATTTTTCTCCCGCGTTAGGGTGCTTCAGGGCGGAACGGTTCTCTCGGATTGTCGGGAATATGGACGTTTGATGTCGTCTATTATCCTCCCGTGTCAATCATCTCAGTCCAGCCTTGCGACCCGCTCAATTAAAGAAGGTCAGCGTTATGCTAATTCTGCGATTGGTGGTGCTCCCGCTACTGTTCTTGACCCTGCTGATTTCGCAGCAGCAGCCGTCGCTGCTAATGTAGAACTTACAGGTGCTTGTTTCAATACTCCTACGAATGCGAATGACAGCACCGCCGCAGCGGCGGCTGGTTCTAACTACGTATTCAGCATTCCGATTATGAACGGGCTGCTTGGCACAACACAGGAAAAACTTTTGCCCCTGTTCCTCCTAAACTCTGCTCCGATTGTTCTTGAACTTACCCTAGCACCTGCTCTTGATGTCGGTGTTTGGGGCGGTATCCCTGCAGGACTGACGATCGATAATGTCCGTTATATGGCTTCGCTCGTGGAAACGGGTCCTGCTGTTGAGGAACAGATTAGAATGGTTCAGGCTAATAGTAATGGTCGTCTCGTCCTTAATGGTGTTGATTTCGCACACGCACCAGGTCAGATCCCAGCTAATACTCAGGGTAGAACTCAAATCCCTATTCCTGTCCGTAAGAAGTCAATTAAGTCAGTTCTTTTTGTAGCGGCTGGAACTACATTCGCTGGTGGTGCAGGAGCTCAGGATAATAGATATAATTTATCTTATGGTGGTAATCTACAAATTAGTGAGTATCAACTCGCTTTTGGAAGTCGTCGTATTCCAGAAATCCCTATCGGCTTTCAGGCTGTTGGTGCAGGTGCTTTTAACTTTAAGGCACAATATTTTGAAGAACTTGCTAAGTGCTTCGGTGAAACTAAATCCGCTCATGGTCTTGGTGTTATGTCTCGTGTTAATAATTCTAATAGTCCAGGTGGAACTGCTACTATGGCAGTGCCCTCTCAGGGTGCTGCTGCTATGGTTTCGCACCGTTTCTGCCCCTTCGGAATTGACTGTGAGGCGTTCCAGCCTGACGGAAAAGGCGGCGGGGCTTTAGAATCGGGAATTGATACTGCCTCAACCTCTACGCCTCTCGCTCTTGTTCTTGATATCGGCGCGGCACAGGCTGTTAATTTGAAGGTTGATGTATACGTGGTTCATGATAGTATCTATTTTATTGATATGGTTGGAAATATCCGCGTAGCCCTTTAAAAACTAAAATATTTTAATAATTTCTGTTTTATTTTCTATATTTAAGGTATAACAAATATGGATACAGGACGTAAACTTCCCCGTAATGCGAATTACATGAGCCATCTTCCTCTGGCGATTCCTGCGACTTCTAAACGTAGAACCTTCTACCCTGTGAACGGACAGACTTTCACTTCAACTGGTAATAATATTATTAGGATTGATGTCATGGGTGATAGTTTTTTGGATACGAAAAATAGTTATTTGACCTTTCGGTTTAACAATACAACAGGACAGACTTGTGGTCTTGACTTCGGATCGGGGCACGGTTTCATTCGCCGTCTGAGAATCGAACAGGCTGGGAATGTCCTCTCAGACGTTAATTCCTACAATAAATTACTCAGCTCTATTCTTTTGCCGTGTCAGGGTGATCGTGATAGTGTTAAAAATAGATCTCTTACAGAGCACGTCAGATTTAGTAATTCTAAGGCTGCTGGTGCCTCAACTACGGTTGCTCCTGCTATTGATACTTCTGGTGCTACTAATACTACTCCCTCTAATGGTGATACTGTCTTTCTGAATAACGCTATTGTCCCGCCTGGTGCTCCGACTGCTGGATCTACAGGGACTTTCTGCATTCCGTTAGTTAGCGGTCTCTTAGGTCTGAATCAGGAAAAGATGGTGCCCCTTCAATTGCTTGGCTCGTCGCCTTTGACTATTGAAATTGAACTCGCTCCTGTCCTTGATGTTGGTGTCTTTGGTGGTGCCCCCGCCGCCGCATACACCCTGGATACGGTCCGCTACGTGGCATCTATGGTTGAAACTCCTGCTGAACTAGACGCCCAGCTCCGTATGGTTCAACAACAGAGCGGTGGTGCTATCATGCTTACGGGTATTGACTACACAAACTTTCAGGGAACTATTCAAACGGGTGCTTCAGGTCAGCAGAATATTAATGTCCCTGCCCGTCGTCGTTCTATTAAGTCTATCCTGTGGGCTGGTGCTTCTAAAGCTTTTGTTGCTGGTGGTGTTGCAGGTCAGGATGTAAATTACAATCAATCTTTTGGCGGTAATTTTAATATGACGGAGTATTCCGTTAAGGTAGGATCAATTCAATATCCGAGCGAGCCAGTCCAGTGTATGTATGGCGATCCAGCTGGTCCTGCTGGTGTCCGTGGAGAGCACCTGACTGAATTAGAGAAAGCTTTTGGTTCTCTCGGTTCTACGGTCGGTCTTGGTTCTCTTAATGGATTTAATTTTGCTACAGGTGATTGTGATGTTGCTAATATGACTGGTGTTATCGCCGCGGGTAATGCTGATGCCTCCTATCAGTTCTGTCCCTTCGCGATTGATATGGAAAGCTTCCAGCGTGTCTCGGCGGGTCATGATGGTGTAAATACGGCTGACCGTTCTACGCCTATTACTCTTCAACTTACAGTAGGTGCTGCGGCTGGTGAAGCTGTTGCTGTTGATGCTTTCGTATGCTATGATAGTTTATACTATATTGATGCTACGGGGTCTATTCGTGTAAGCTTCTAA
>Ga0209337_1003293_pt1 | contig 11419 bp, 11 predicted proteins | sample LinPmetageLP53_FD_184044 | JGI IMG/M metagenome (GOLD analysis project Ga0209337, IMG submission 184044) | Marine viral communities from the Pacific Ocean - LP-53 (SPAdes) (version 2) | ecosystem: Environmental > Aquatic > Marine > Oceanic | place: Pacific Ocean | collected 2010-02-08 | reverse complement strand
ATTACATTCAGTCTTTCTTGAAGACCAAACCACGCCCATGTACCTACAGCCACAGCACTGGCAAGACCTATAAGATTTCTTAGCGGAAGACCTACGCTAGTCTTGTCGGATACCTCTAAGTCGCTCATTTGTTTAAGAGTCTTTGCTCAAGCGTGTCTATGCGGTCAAGGATTCTATCTATGTGCGTGTCTAGTTCACCACGACTAACCGTCACAGTTGCTAAGTCTGTTACTCTGGCGTGTAGCCTGTCTATCTGTGAGAATATTCTTTTAACTATCCATCCACCAAGGAATAATATGACGCCGATTAAAGCGTCTACCATGACGGAGGCTTCCACTAGGTCTTCTCAAAGAATTCTGGTGCAGGATTAATACTGATAGCCATACCGCTAGGGCTTTTTCCCGACCAGATAATACACGCCTCCTCTCTAACTTTATTTTTCTTAGTTATTACTATAGTGGATTGAGTTCTGTCCTTGTTAACAAAGTATACTAATGTGTTAGGCTCATCTCCTTCCTTGAGATAGCCCATCATTACAGGAGTCTCTTGGAATTCAATAGATAACAAGTCCACAATGAAATCAAATGAGTCAGCACAGAACAACTGCATCTGTACCATGACAGGTCTGATACCTTCCGGAGGACTTTGCGCTATGGCTGGAGACGCAATAAGTAATAGTGCTAGTAGTATTTTTTTCATAATTATTTAAACCCAAGGCTGTCAAGGTATGCCTCATAACCTTCCGCTGTTTGCATATCAAATCCTTCTTTACTGTATTGCCTGTCAAGTGGGTTATCATTCTTAGCGAGGTCGCTAATATCTGCATAACCGTCATAAGGAATATCCCCGTTTAATTGCATATTGCCATAATCGTAATCTAATTGTGGATCAATATCATTTACTGGAAATGCGAAAGGATTCCTCCACATATTTCCATCGCCCAAAGGGTCGTCAGGATGTAGCATTGGAGGGGACGGTAATGGGGGAGACGTTTCGTAATCCATCTCGACTCCAGTTTCTATTGGTTCCGAGGGTTCGTATAGAATAAAATTATCTATTAACCCAGCCTGGCTGTCATCCTGTAATGGGGGATAATTATTCATAACAGGATAATTATCATCTAGAATTGGCGGAAGATCATCTATCGGGGGAGCCTGTTGCTCCGGAACATAAACCCATTGACACTCTCCATTAGCATCTTTGATTTGCCCCACCGGGCACCCAGTAGTAGCCATAGCCAATGATGCCAAACTTCCTCTAACGGGCATAATTATTTACCTTGTTATTTTTCATTGCATTCCCTTAGTGGCGCGATCTATTCTGCGAAGCAAGTCTTTAACAGAGTCTTCATTACCTTTAGCGGCTTCTTTACTAACAAGCCCTTTTAGAGTTTTAATATCTGTTGCCATACCGCTCAAGCGCCACGTTTCTGCATCTCCTCTGTCCTCATACGGACGTAATCCAACTAGGTATTGTAGTAGCCTCACTGACACTGGCTGATCCATACGAGACTCTCGTAACGCTGGCTCCTCCTGCCAAGGGGGTTTAAACTTTGCCCGGGTTTTCTCAATTTTTCCGTCAGGCTCTCTAGTTTTCTCGCCAAACATTCCATCGGGGTTTAGTCGGTCTAGTTCTGACAACATAACCAAGTTCTGCGCCAGCTTTGCTATATGAACTGGCATCCTTATTCCGAGAAAGTCTACTTTCTTGTTCGGGTACTCTGAGATATCTCTACGACGATATATGTCGTAGTTGAATAACGCCTCCAACACGCTTTTAAAAAACGGATTGGTCATTTCAGATATCAGAGTGGGAAACGGAACACCGGATGTTAGCTCTTTAAACTTGCCACCTCGTATTGGTTTCCAATCAAGCAGTCTGTCGGGATCCACTATTGGTAGCCAGTTCATAAGAGTAATGGCGTTATGTACATCACCGCCGCCACCTTCCATAAACTTATCTATAAATACCGGAGCCCTTCCTTGTAGAAATTCAGACGTTTCATCCAGGCTGGGCGTATCCACACCATACTGAATGTTATCAATCATGTGGTCTACTCTAACCCCGCGCTGCGGGTTCTTGATTAGAGCCTCTACTTGTGCGGGTATGTTTTTTCGAGACCACGTATAGAACGGTATCCACCGTTTCATAGTGTTCTGCTCAAAAGAAGATAGATCAGAATAGTCAAACAAAGACTTCTTTACGTTGGCTCTAGCACTTTGCCTGCTTCCTGTTTTAGCCAGAGTGGTGAGGTACAGGGCCAGCCTAGAATTATTTTCTATCGCAGTCCCCGCAGCAAAGCCGCCATGCAATAACTTGTTTTTAGTTGTTGGTGTTATCCACTGACCTAACCTAGCCGCTGCACTTTTGGGTGCATCATTGACTGCAAACCTCTCTATGTTTCTTCCTACATCCGCCCCGTACTGACCGTGGTTTAGAACCCCATCCTCTTGAGCCATTTTCCACAGCTTCTCGTTTGAATGCGTACCAAACTTACCCAAGTTTACACTGCCACTAAACTTTCCAAATCCGATTGCACCTTTTACGTCGCCCATCTTTGTGGGGCTGGGCACAGAAGACTGACGCTGGATTTTCATAGCCTGCCCAAACCTGTGCGCATCTGTTGGACCCATGCCTCCGATGTTGTAAGCGTTCCACAAGTTGCCTATTACATTGCGCGCATGATACGCTGGGCGTAGACCAAGAGACCACATCTTCCACCACTTGGTGGCCCTGTCCGTGAACTTCATAAAAGCATTTATTTTGTCTGGATCGCTCACCGTCTTGTACATGTCATCAATAAAAGGAACCAGCTTCGGATCAAACACAACACCATCCACCCCTTTGATCCCTCTCCAATGTCTTGGAGCGTCGGCTGCTTTACGCCCTAGAGTTTCAGCGGTCTGTTTTAAAAAGTCCCTGCTGGCCATAGAAGTTTCGTGTGATGCAGTCCGTACCGCCTTGATAGTTGGAGCGTCGGTTAGGAAAAAATCTCTATTGTATCTAAGGTTTACATCTTCTACTGTTCCCTTGACATCTCGTCTCACGGCGTTAGGCATCTGCCTGTACGCATCCCGCATATTTTCCATGCCACCATGAATCTTTTTGGCCCTCTTTTTCATCTCCTTTTCACCGGCTGATGTTAGGATATGAGGGACATAGGGTCTTGTTAAACGCTCCATTCCGGTTACTGGATCTATAGATTTTTGGGGAAGGTCTTTCCCTAACCCCAACTCTGTTGCCCTAGTGCCGGATATAGCGCCCACATCAACGGGGGCAACGCGCTCCGATCGTGGCCCCATAATGTCATCACCAACGCGAACCGAAACGCCAGCCTGCTCTTTAGTTAACTGATTTTCAAACATCTCACTCATGTCGGCGGCTTCTTGCTGCGCTTTAGCTCGAGCCGCGCCGGTAAGGTTAGCAGGAACATTTGCCGCAGCAGCCATACCCTCTGTTTCTCGCAGGATTTGTCGGTTGAGATCGTCCACGCTTACGCCAAGAGACTTAGCAGCGGCACGCAGTTCTTTGGAATCCAGTTTCATCTGGCGCCCTATCTCTCCCTGCTTTCCCTTGATCCTGTCTATCATCTTTATATACAGATCCCGGGCCTTCTTCTTGTCACCCGTGTAGACATTAAAAGCACTCAGCACTGGATTGTCGGCTTTCTCTGCTAACTGGGCTCCTAACTTTGTACCCTCGATAGCCTTTTCCACAAGATTGGCGGGTGCTGATAAACCCTTTCGCACAAGCCCCAGCCCAATAAGGTTAAGCGGATCTGTTGCTACGTCACCAGCGAACCCTAGTATGGTAGATAGAATAGGATTCTTAGCCACCCACTCCGGATTGGCTTTGGCCATGATATCCTGAATGCGCTTCTCGTCCTCGTAGGTAAATCCCTTACCCATAGCCTCGAATGTTTCGGTCACGTACCGGTCCCAAGCGCTACGATCGTCCTCTGGTTCCTGCTCCTCCATCTCCTCAAAGATGTTGTACAGGCCTCCTGCTATGGCGCTCTGAGGGCGTCCTAGCTGGTGTAATGCGTCCAGCATGCCACCACCTGCAAACTCCAGCCCCTCTTGTACAGGCTCAGGAATGGCTCCGTAGGCTGATGAGAATGCGTCTTTAGTGGTTTCCCAGAGGCTCTCGTCTTCCTCTATAGGCGCCGACTCTTCAGATTCCCATGGCAGAAAGGTCTTCTTTCTTTTTTGTTGCTCCCACGGTAAAACTGTATTTCCCATTACTGGCTTTGCCCCATCCTTTTACTCCAGTATTCCTCAACATCAGCCTTAACCTCCTCATCTGATAGATGACTATTTTTAGAATCACGTCTAGCCATAATGTATGCCTCTTCTTTCGTTTTTGGTTGACCAGAAACTATTGGTATATCGCCACCACCAACACCGTTAGGCTGCATACGCAACTGAGTCTTGAGATTTTCAATAGCCTCTATAGCCGCTTGCTTTGCCCCGAGTTTGTCAGGAAAAGCTAGAGTACCAAACTGATCCTTTGCCGATCGATAGTAGTTTTCATAGACAGCTATAGCCCTAGCATCATTTTGATCAGACCTTAGGAATTCAGCAGCCTTATTCTCTATCCTCTCAAAATGTGTGCCGCTGATAGACCCCGCGGTTCCCGGGTAGTATCCTGGTGGTCCATCAAGCCCTCTCTCGACACGTACAGTGGTTTTGCCATCTGTCCACGAATCATACCTAGTGGTTTTAGCAACCGGGGATGTCAGAGTATCTGGCGGTGATCCCATCATCCACTCCGCTCCTGTGCCGCGAGGCGGACGCTCCTTCTTGCCGGGAGTAGTTGTGGTTTCGTAACCCTGCTCATTTTCAGATTTACGCCACCATTCAACCAGATCATCCTGCTCTTCGGTCCAGCCGTATATCTTCTGGGTTTCTTCTGGACTTGCGCCAAGCCTGCGAGCACGCTCTGCGGCCTCCTTCTTACTTTTAGGAGGATCGTAGTTTCCATTCTTATCGTAATAGACATCACGCCAGATGTTGTACACCCGCTCCTCTTGGTCGAACTTTGCCATCATCTCCAGTTTGCTAGTGGCTCTTGATATGTATTGAGCTGATTGGCTAGTACCGCCTGTTAGGGACGCTATAACGTCCAGCCAAGCGGCTTTCATGTATATGGAGTTCAGTTGCTCCATAAACTTGTTGTGACGTTCTTTTGGGCTGTATGTGTATTTACCATATACACGCTCTAACTCTTGTTGTTTTTCTGGTGCGATCTGAGATACATCTACTCCACTAACGGTGTTTGCATCAGGATCGAATTCCTGATCAGGGCTCTCAGTTCCCACAACAGTCTCTACCGCTAGCTCCTGTAATTGGGGTGGCAGTGAAGGATCATCTGTTCCACCCTCTCCTGCCGGGGTCCAATTTCCTGATGAAACATAGTTAGGATCAACGTCAAGTAGTCCAACCGCATCAGCATTCGTGGGGGCGGTTGGTATGGCGGTGGTGGTGGGCGCCTCGGCTAGAAGTGCTTGTTGCACGGTTGGTGTTTCTTCACTGTCCAGAAGGGCTGCCGCTCCGACACCACCCGCTGTCAGGTAACTTGCCGGTCCCAAACTTGGGTTATAGGCATCAGGATCCGGGTTTCTTTTAAAAGTATCCGGCTTTTTCCATTTGCCAGCCCCTCCTCCCGGCACTCTTGTAAAAGTTGGCGGAGCGCCCTTGCCACTATAACCGGGTCTTACGAAAGAAGTTCTTGCTCGTGAAAATAATTTCCTTGCTTTTTCAGATTTGAGTAAACTCAAAATAGAGGGAGCCACTTTCGTGCCGACCTTTGCAGCCAAAAATCCAGGACCGCCTATCAGGGCCTCGACAGGCCCCACCGGTACTGGGCCTGCATCTGGCTCGCCAGTGTACGCCTCGGCACCGGGAAACTGATTGGCCGTCCGGAAACGCATTGCATCTATCTGCGCCTGAATCATTGCCATGCGTTCCCGCTCTTTCTTCTGTAGTGTATCATTTGCCATTATCCGAATAACCCTCTTTTCTTTTTCTTATCACCGTACATACTAAACTTCATGTCATAGTCGCCGGGTTGGGGTTGACTAATTGAGACATCGCTTACATATCCGCCACCAGCCGCTGATCCATCCTCTGGCGGCTGCATAAGAGATCCAAACGCGGCTGCTAAAAAGTCTCTGTCAAGTGATTTAGAAAATCCTGTTACAGTTTGTGAATCGCCTGCCATCTCGGTGGCAGCAGCATATGATGATCCACCAATAGGGGAGATATCTCGGTTGGCTGCAAGTTGTCTAGACCTTTCGGCATCCCTCTGGAATGGTGGGACATTATCAACATTAGGCTGAAATTTAGGATCGTACCCAGCGTTTATCGCTGCCTTCTCTCTTAATATTGCATCAGGGTATGGAGCGGATTGATGGGTTCTGGCCTGAACATTCCATAACGGATTGTGCTTTAGCGCATCGGCCTGCTCTCCGGTAATAGGTCCACCAGCACCAAAAAGATTGCCTTGCGCATATTGTCCAGCACCACCGCCACCAAGACCAGACACGGTACTCTGCCCCGGATACAAACCTCCAGGCTGCGTTCCTCCGAGTTGCGTACCCCCGGATACTTTGGGAGTCTCGTAGTCGGTCACCGTCAGGCCCTTTCTCTTTTTCCAAAGATTACTCAAAGCGTCAAGGTTGAGTATGCTGGGTGCGCCTGTATATTCAGCCACTATACTTTACCGTAGTCGATGTGCTTGACGCCACCGTACTCTTTCACAGCGTCTGGGTTGTGTTTCTCTACATCCTGAGCCATCAGCCCCCGCCTTGGGGTGCTATCACCAACATAGTTGTACCGATACACCGGGTATCCCTTTAGTGTAGATCCGTCTTTCTCGATGTTTTCCTTAACACGCACGTCAGACATAATCATGGCGGACCCAAGTGTGCCCGCTAGTTGCATCATCTGACCGGATCGATCCGGGCCCGGAGAGGTTTGCGTCGTAGTACCGCCATAGTTTCCAGATATGGTATTCATGTACTGGTTCAGTGCGTTGTAGTCCTTGTTGGCATCGTAGTCATATCTACCCATAGCGGCATCTATAGCTTTCTGGGATTCTTCCCTACGTTGAGAACCCACTTGATCCATGGCCCCATACAACCCCAGTGGCGCCCCCATAATAGATTGGTAATTCTGCATGCCCTGACCTCGCTGGCCAAGTTGCATGTTTGCTGCCGGGAACCGCTGACCCTGAGCCTGACCATAAGCATCTGAATACATCTGAGCCATAGGCATGGTCATACCCTTGCTAACCGCATTTGCTATGGCTTTGTTCTGCACAACGTCACCTCGAGAACTTCCACCGGGCTGATACCTAACTAAGTTTTCCCTTATTTGTGGTAACACATTGCTTCCTAGATTACCAATAACTCCTGATGTTAGCGCATCCTCCATTGCCGAGTAGGGGGTGCCTGCTCCGGTGCGGACATTGCCCGCCAAAAGATCTGTCATCTGGGATGGGTCAAACGGTGTCTGTCCTGCCAGAGACCCAAGCAAAGCGTTTTCAGCTCCTGCCTGCATAGCCGCCGGTCTTGGTCCCGTTGTATAGGCTAACGTAGAGGTTTGAGCCGCGCGTTGCGCTGGATCAAAACCAGCCACCGTAGGGCCGCTATAGTAAGCAGGCAAACCCTTGTTGTATAGTTGCTCTGCTTGGTCGAAACCTTTTTTCAGGTATCCACGTTGAGCCTCCCAAGGTTCAGTTTCCTTGATTGTTTCTTTTGTGTTTGATCCGCCGCCACTCATATTATTTGTCCTCTGTGCGTTCTATGTACCCTGATTTGAATCATCATTATTTCCATCGTCATCGGTTTCATCATCATCGGTTTCATCACCCCCCTCTGGCAGCATAAAACTTGAAGCAGGAGGAATGTTAAGAGCTTTTCCAAACGGACTAAACAATGATGTTGTTGGGGGTTGGTAATCCCACAGACCAGAAGCAGATGAGCCCGAGCCACCGAGTTTTGCCCAAGGCTGATAGTATTGACCATCACCAGCAGTTATCGATCGTTGTGACGCAAGCAAAGATGGATCCATATAACCTCCGCCCAATATGTTCCTGCTGTCTGTTGGCATAAACCTAGACCAATCAAGCAGACCGGGGCGCTCATACACTGGGGAAATAACTTCACTTGGTACGGTAGATGGAAGGTGCCTGTCTTTGCCGCTTACGTCTTCTTCCTCACCCTCCCCACTTCCAGAGTTAAAAGCACCTAATCCATGCTGAACATTTATAGCAATACGCAGCGCCTCTGGAGCAGCGTTCCACTTGGTAACATAGTTATTAAAGTAATTTCTTAGATTAGGGTCTGAAGGGTTAAACGGTTTTCCAGCATCTTTCCCGGGGCTATCCGCAGGATATATTCCATGTTTTAACCACTCCGCATAAGTAACAAGTCTTGAAGCCATTAGTGAATCCTATGTTTAATATCTTTTGTTATTATATGGTAGCTACATTTCCAATCGTCCAGCACTCGCAACCATCCCTTTCTTCCCCAAGCCTCTATAGAGGTGCATCCCAAGTTTAGGGCCCAGTTTTCAAATATGGGGAAATTAGGCATCCACTTTTCCATATCTGATCCACCAATGGATATGATTCTCATTACTTTCTTTCTAGGGTACGAGATAATCTGAGACACCATTGCGGCTATAATTTCTTTGTTTTCTATAGCCACCCACAACTGCATCTCTCCTGACAGCAAGATAGGGAACATATCTTCTGCTTCCATTTCACCTTCGGAATGTGGGGCAGACTTTTCCAACAATGGCTGCACATGATGCCAAATCGATTCTATCTCATCAATCCCTACAAGAACCGCTCTTGCTTGGAAAGGACCCAGATTTGTTTCGTCCATTCTGTTGCTTATAAACTCCTTTACCCGGCTTTCGTTAAACACTACAACTGAACCCACGCACTTGTAGACTCTTTGAAAAAATATATACCCTCTCCGCCACCGGGATTCCAGTCGCTTCCGTCAGCGTATCTTATGTCGCCGCCTCTTGGTTTGTCAGGGGCTGTGTGCGTTCTTTCTAACCTAAACGTAGCTTGGTTAAATATAATATCCCCAAGCCTTTTTAGTTCCGTGGTTATGTACAGGCCAAGATCATCCTGATTTATAGGCAGCGTGCTTGGCTGGTAATGAGTTACAGACTTTACTACTTTGTCTTTATATGTGGCCATCAGTAACTCCTAGATCCTCTGCGCCCAGCATCATCTAGCTCTACCTCATATCCATCTAATCGCCAATAAAAATCTCCGGTAGACTCAAACTTAACACCGTAAAATTTACCGCTTTTTCTTACCGATACTTTGGATTGAGTATCTGGATTAAACTCAACAGGGTCTGACCAAGACACCGCTTCTTCTGTAGAGTTCTGGCTGCCAACATATACATTGATCGTATTTCCTGATCCAGATACTTCCATTTTAGGCCATATAGCTTTTATTCGCTTTACTACAGATTGGTCAGACTGTTGTTGAGAGTTAACGGATAGTCCAGTACGCTCTACAAAAGAGGTCATGTCGGTGGTGTCTTCCCTGTTTCCAGAAGCGTTTCTGTAAAGTTTTGTGTCTGTAGGTGACGCCATTACAAGAACATTTTCAGACTGCGACCACGTTGTGGTCCAGCTACCCAGAGCACTACTCCAAACTGGAACTGTTGTTGCCCAAGTTGTAAACGCATTGGGGTCGTCTTCTGTGCCGTATCCAATGTGCGCTAAGTCAGGAAGATCCCTGATAGTAAACGCCTTGTTAGTCCAGTTCCAAACAATAGCCTTATTGCATTGACTGGTGGCGCTAGATGGCGTAGGAAAACAAGCCCACATTTCAGTGTTGCCGTAATCAGCAACCACAAAAGATCTGTTAAAATTGGCCCCATCCATATTATCAAATAGATAGTCCTTTATTTTATGCGGAAGTATTGACTGTATGCGCTGGCCATCATTTATGTAAACGTCGCCATTGCCTAATATAAAATGACCACCATCAAACTCGGCTACGCAGTTTTTAGCCAGAGCGCCAACTGATGGAGACAGTTGTTTGAAAGCAAATATAAAAGGAGTGCCCACATAGCTCATTGTGTATACAGAATCTTCCTTATAAATCATAAATGAATCGCCAAGAGGCAAGCCATCTACAATTTTTCCTTTTGTGTCTTCGAGAGAATATTCACCAGCATCGTTTGTTGATGAGGTTTCATCCCATGAGCCTGGGACGGTTTGTATCCCCGCCTCCGTGGACCACTTTACAACCCTGCTAAATGGCGTGTCAGGGGTGGTGGATGAATCGTTTAAGTTAAGGGCGATTAAAAATGATCTAAATGCTCTTAACGAAAAACACTCTCTATTTGCTGGCCAGTTAGTAAGGTCCGCCATCAAAGTGGAGGTAGACGGTACGCCATTAGTTAAAGCCCAAAACTGGGGGTCATCGAAACCGTTGGTCATAATAAGGATTCCACCTAAAACGGTAGAAGACCATCCTTCCCCAGCTGTTGCGTTGTATGTCCCAGAGGATCGAGTTATATTGCTCCAAGATGTTCCGTTATGAACATAGATAGAAGTGAGTCCAGCAATAACCCAATAGGAGTTGGCTCCAGCTTTTATCTGAATTATGTGATATGGCGAGATAGGGCAGGTAGCCATAACTTCCGCGTACCCGGGAGCTTTTAATATAGACCCATGCTCGGATCTAACATTATTACCATCTGACCAAACATTGGGCGGCAACTGCCAGGCATTAATATCCTTAACAATCCCAACCTCGCCAACATGTTCTATCGGAACTAAAGCCATTAAATATACCTAACGTGATACGGATCAACTCTTGCATCAGGAGCCGTAGGCCAGCCCCAATATGTTTTATCTACGGTGCGGTTTACTGTTTCAGTCTCAGGGCCAATAGTCTCAACACCTGCATCATCGTAGGTGGATACCTTTCGCTCTTCTTGTACCTCATGGTTCTGGAAGTTCTTGACTGCCTCGACGGATGCAAAGGCTTCTACACCTGACTCAAGACTGTTACCGTGAGCGCGCACCTCGTTACGGTAGGTCTTCCAGTTATCACTGATCGCTGTTCCACCATCGGCTTCACGGATCACACGCCAGTCTGACGAGGATAGGAGTGAACCAACGTGTGTGTTAATTCTGTCAATCACCTCAGACTTGAGAGATGCCACATCCTTCTCTGTACTGGCGTAGGAGATGACATACTCACCGTCAGCAAGAGTGTAGGACTCTGCTCCAGTGTTCCAGTAGCGGCTATCAGGAGCGTCTACACGCGCAGGATAGATACCTATGTCGGCTAGTTCCTGTGATGACCAAGCCCTGAAGATGTTGGATGGGTGTTGGATGCCGTTTACCGTTAAGGCGCGAGGCGTTTTAAT
>Ga0209337_1003292_pt1 | contig 11420 bp, 25 predicted proteins | sample LinPmetageLP53_FD_184044 | JGI IMG/M metagenome (GOLD analysis project Ga0209337, IMG submission 184044) | Marine viral communities from the Pacific Ocean - LP-53 (SPAdes) (version 2) | ecosystem: Environmental > Aquatic > Marine > Oceanic | place: Pacific Ocean | collected 2010-02-08 | reverse complement strand
TATAGTTTCCGTCTGTTCTAATTTAACCAGGATCTTACCTATCTTTTCATTTATAGAATTAATATTCATCTTAATGCACCATTCTACCTCACTAATATTATCCATAGATAGGGGCTCAACTTCGCCGTTCCACTTAGTAATAGTTTGGGTTTCTAGATTAAAGGTTAGACCTCTTTCACCACCTTGGCAACCATCAGGTTCTGACCATTCAATTTCTTTTTTCATACTTGGTTTGTTTTTAAGCTGTTTCATTAATGTCTTTTATTTCTACTTCGATGATGTAATATATGTCACTGGAAATACATCTTCCGAAAATTCAATCGTATAAATACTTAAATTTAAGTTTTTAAATTCTGCAACCGTAATGTTTTTTTCTTGACAGTATTTTTGAATTGCCTTTTTTGTTTCTTCATCTCTAACACTAGTCAAATTTCCACCTTTTCCTATTACTATTATTTTACTCATTTTTGTTTTTAAGTTTTTTAATTATAATCTGTACTGTTGCTACAAGAAGACCTATAATTGAAAGACTTGCTGCAATTATTATAAATGCAGCGATTGTTGTCCATTCTGGTAATACTTCACTCATCGTTTAGTTTTTTATATGTGGAATTGTATATGTCTCCTTTTATAATATAGTATTGAGTATTTCCGCTGATATCTACATACTCGACTCTGTAAGTACGTTTACCAGGAAATCCAAAGGGTGAAATAGTCATAGTTGTTTCGATTATTTCTTTCACATCGGCTACTTCTTCATTCATAATCGATTGTATTGTCATATCATCTATAAATTTTCCCATGTTTAAAAATCGCTATATAGTTTATTAAAGAATGTTTCTGCTTCTTCAACACTTTCCCATTCTCCTATTCTTTCTTTAGTATCCACTCTTGCATCAAAAGAAAAATGAATCCTGTTACTAATTCTTTCGATATCTACGATATTATCAAGATTTACTAGTACGGTATTGAATTCACCTTTTCTTTTCTTTATTTTTATTTTAATTAGGTCTGCCATTTATCTTAGTTATCTAGGTCACGCAATAAATAATCGTCGCTAAAATTAGTAATAGTTTCACATAGGTAAATATATCTGCTATTTGCCTGATCTAATCCTTCGATATAATCATCGCTAGTAATAGTTTCATATACCTTTCCTGTTGCTATATCTACTATCTCAAATTTATGCATGTCCTATAATTTAATGATCCAGTCCACAATAGTCTAATACTTTAGACACGTGTATAGAATCTACTCCTAATTTTTTAGCTATTGAACTTATTGGTTCTTCGTTTAAATAACATTGAACTATTTTTTCTCTGGTGTCTAATGCTTTAGATTTTTTAATCTTTACCTTACTAGACCTAACACTATCTCTTAAGTATTCGAAATCTTCTAATTTAACTATCATATTTACCTACGAGCAGTGAATAATTCTAATTTAAATTTTTTCAGTATAGCTAGTTTATCTTCGGCATCAACTAATTTCTGTAGAGCCTGCTCAGCATTAGCGTAAAAATCATCAGTAGAATGATCACCGATTCCAGCAGGATGTTCAGTTAAAAGGGTAATAGATGTAATTGCTTCTTCCTTTTCAGATAAGGCCTTAGTCTCCAATAATCTATACAATTGTTCTTTCATAATTTATATTTTATTTAATATACCTAAAATCTTGTCCTTTTTTAATAGAAAGTAATGAATAATATATTAAATCAATAACTGATTTAACATCCTTCTTATTTACTGTTTCTACTGTAGTGTGCATGTATTTTAATGGCAGGGATATCAATTGACATGCTACTCCCCCACCAGATTTATATATAGCTCCAGTATCGGTTCCTGAATTACCATTGTAAGTTCCTCTTTGGAATTTAATATCATTATCATTAGCTACCTTTACAATTTGTTTATTGAGATTTAATTGTATATCAGCTCCTCTGAATATAACTGGACCCATTCCGCATTTAGTATCACCAGCTTTTACTGGATTCATATGCGGAGTATGTGTATCGTGACAAACATCGGTTATAATAGCTACATCTGGTCTAATAGACTCCGATATCATCTCTGCTCCTCTCAATCCTATCTCTTCCTGTACGGCATTCACAATATGTAAGCTATATGGTAAATCAATTTTATTCTTTTTAAGTTTCCTAGCAACCTGAGCAATCATATAACCGCCTATTCTGTTATCTAAAGCTCTTGAAATATAATTACCGTTTCTTTCTAAGAATTTAGTATCATATACTATTAAAGAACCTATTATAATACCTAGCTTTTCAACTTCTTCTTTAGAAGTAGCCTCTATGTCAATAAATAAGTTTTCTAATTTCGGCGTTAACGGATTTGGTCCTTTTCTTTCGTGTATAGCAAGCCAACCGAAATGTCCTTCAATGATACCATTTTCACCTAATATCTGAACTTTAGTACCGGGTGCAATGTGATGATCACTTCCTCCATTTCTAACTACTCGTATAAACCCATTTGAATCAATGTGCGAAACAGTCCATCCAATCTCGTCTGCATGTGCTTCGATCATCACTTTATATTTCTTCCCTGGATTAATAACGCCGACTGCTGTTCCATACGTATCAGTATATGTCATATCAACATATGGATTAATATAATCTAACCAGATCTGCTGACCTTCTGTTTCCATGCCGGTCGGTGATGTTGCGTTTAAATAAATTTCTAAAAATTTCTTCTTATTCATTCTATTAATTTAAGTCTTTTATTTTTAAATCTTTTAATAGTTTACTGGTGTTAGTTACTTCTGAAACACTAAGTATTTTTCCACTTTCACATTCAAATGCGATAAACTCCTTTCCTTCTTTTTGCCAGTATATTGCCTTTCCTGTGTTTGTACTAAATATACGTTTAATTAATGTTTTAACTGTCATATTACCTATAGTGAATAACATTCGTAATGTTATTATACCGATTTAAAGCTAATCGATTAAAATAAATAAAGTTATACGTTACTAATTAAGTATGGCAATCATCGACAAGGATAAGCTTAACAAGAATATAGACAATTTCGGATCATGGACTGTTCGATATAAGCCATATATAGTGGCAGCTTTATTAGCTATTATGTTCATCGTCGTGTTTGTAGATTTCGCTAGCGAATATCTTAAGATCGGAATAGTATTAATATCGACTCTTTATGTAATATTCTGTGTAGTAGTAGGCAAAAAAGAAGTAACTAAGAATTTAAACGAGCTAACTCAATCTAATAGAATACTAGAAACGTTAATGTATTCAATGGCACATGATCTCAAAAGCCCAGTCAGATCAGCAGCTGGAATGTTAAGTGCTATTAAAGAGGATATTCGAGATGGTGAATTAGATTGTGAATCACTATCATATATGCTAGATATAGCAGATAACTCTTTAAGGTTAAGTATGGACACTGTCGATGAAGTGTTAGACTATGCTAAATTCGGACAGAACCTTCGTATTAAATCAAAAATTAACGTGGACCGTTATGTTGTGGATTTAGTAATGAGCCTTAAACAGAGAGATTTTATACACTTTGAAAGCTTAGGAGAAATGAACGCGGATCCTAAAGCAATGAAAAGAGTTTTTCAAAATCTAATTGAAAACGGATTAAAGTATAATTGCAAAGTAGAAAAAATAGTTAAGTTATATAGAAAAGGAAACGTGATAGTTGTTGAAGACAATGGAAACGGCATAGAAGAAAGATATTTTTCTAAGATAATAAAGCCGTTTCAAAGATTAGACAATAACACCGAAGGTACTGGATTAGGACTAGGTATAGTCAGTAGAGTTTTAGAACTACATGGATTTAAGTTAAAAATAAAATCAGAACTTGGAGTTGGATCTAAATTTGAAATATGGTTACAGTAGAAAAATAATGCATGACATGAACACTAAAGTTTTAATTTTAATAGTAGACGATAACGAAGGAGAGAGGTTCTTAATTAGAAGAAGCCTAGTTAAATTAGGAATAGATGAAAAATTAATAAAGACTGCTAAGGACGGAGAAGAAGGTCTTGAATTAATAACTGAATATGATCCAGAAGTAGTTTTATTAGATTTAAATATGCCTAAGGTAACAGGATTAGAATTATTACATTTAATTAGAAGAGATAAAAAATACCCGCCTCCATACATAGTAATGTTAACTACATCTCAACGAGAAGAAGACTTAGGCAGGGCAGTATTAGAAGGAGCAGACGGTTTTTCAATAAAGCCTAACGAACCTTCTAAAATGAAAGAAATACTATCAGCAATAAAGATATTTTTTATAGATAAGAAGAATATAAGCGATGAACTAAAAAGTTTTTTCCAGTTCTTAAAAACATATTAAACGATGGATATAACTATAGGAGAATTATTAGGTTACATAGGAACTACTATAGGGGCTGTTTTTATTTGGTATAAAGAAGTATATAAAAAGAAACAGGAAGCTAGGCTGGCAGAACAGGAAAAGTTGAATGCTGCTGATATAAGAAGACAGGAAAATAAAGACAAATTAGATATGGATGCCCAACAGGTAACTCTCGCCGCATATACTGAACTTAACGGACAGGTCTTTGATTTGTTTAAGACATATCTTTCAGAGATGAAAAAAGATTTAGTGGAAACTAAAGCTGAGGTTAATACTATAAAAAACTTCTGTGATGGTTTCGATAGACAACTGGATGAGATCACAAATAAAGTTAATGAAATAGCTATTAAGTTAGAGGCTGCTAAAATCAATCAGCCATCAAATGAAAAAAAAGGCTCTTAATTCATTAAGAGCCTTTTATCTTTATTTTTCTTTTATTAATACTTCATCGATCATTCCGTATTCCTTTGCCTCTTTAGCTATCATCCAATAGTCCCTATCAGAATCTTCCCAAACCTTATCATAATCTTGACCTGAATGGTCTGATATAATAGTGTATAGTTCTTTTTTCAGTTTTTTAATTTCTCGAGCCGTAATTTCAATATCTGAAGCCTGACCTCTGGCTCCTCCTAACGGCTGATGTATCATTACTCTTGAATGCTGAAGAGCTGTACGTTTTCCTTTAGCTCCTGCACATAACAGAACTGCCCCCATCGAAGCTGCCATTCCTGTACATATAGTAGCCACGTCAGGTTTGATATACTGCATAGTATCGTAAATACCTAACCCTGCGTAAACAGATCCTCCAGGTGAATTCAGGTAAATTTGAATATCTTTATCGGAGTCTAGTGATTCTAAGAATAAGAGCTGAGCCTGTATGATATTAGCCATATGGTCATTAACATCAGTCCCTAAGAAAATAATTCGATCCATCATTAACCTAGAGAAAACATCCATTTGAGCAACATTAAGTTGTCTCTCTTCAACAATATACGGAGTCATTGAAGACTTTATATAACTGTCAGTGTGCATACTAGAAATACCCTGATCCTTTACAGCAAACTTCTTAAACTCTTTTTCAATATCAAACATAATTAAAATTTATAATTAGTGAAAAAAGTAGGAATCGAACCTACGCCTATGGAATCAGTGCACTTCACCATCGCTCTACCACTGAGCTATTCTCTCATAAAAACTCTCCAAGTCCTTCAAGTAGAATAGATGACTGGACCAAACCTGCACTGTCTATCTAATTTCAAAGCGTAACACTCTTGATAGTGTTGTGATAGAGGAAGGTTGCCGATTTATTCACCCTAATTTGACCTATCACTTGCTTCTCCATTAGCTTGAAGAGTTTAAAATAGTAATGGTCGTATCAACCAGCATCGGTGCTTTCAAGTCTTCTAAGATACCTCTTATCTTGCGGAACCTCCCCGTAACCCTCTGCTATATTACTTTATTAAAGTGGTGGTTGGCGTTCATCCCAACGTACCTCCGTCCTACGGGTTGGTTACCGTACTAGGTGCTCCTATACTTTCTGAGCTACATCACTTATTTTCAATACTTTAAAGAACGTATTTTTCTTATAAAATTATACCGGACTCATTTGGCATATTTTCTTCTTTTTCTTTATATGTTAAAGAAAAGTCTGTTCCAAAGTTGTTTACATACCTACAGCATTTTTCATATAAACCCTGAGCTTCTAATAGTCCTTTATCATAGTCCTCATGAACTATAGTCCTAATTACTTCATCAGTGATGTTACATATGATTTTAAAAGCATGTGATTCCATACTTAAATTATACTAAAGTTTAATGATATGTTTATTTAAATATTGCAGATCTCTTTAAGTCATCACGTTTACCATCAAAAAATGATGTCGTAGGTTACCCGTAGTTAACCACCTGCAGGGCTTCTAGGATCCTCCCCTCGTTCCCTTTTAATATTTAAAATGCTAAGAGTTTAATTTAAGATACTTATAATATCTATTCAACTTTTTACCTAAATCTTTATTAGAAGTACTATTTTTAATAAGCTTAAGAACATACTTGGTATCCAGCTCTACTTCTTTTTTCTTTGCCATTTGGTTTTTATTATTAAATTAAAACTTATATAATAGTGCACTCTGCGGCACTATTTAACAACTGTGTCATTAGATACACTATCTAATACGATAATAGTGTCATTAAGTGCACTATCTAATACGATAATAGTATCTGATACAGTTCCTTCTAATTCTCCGAGTGGAGAATTTTCTTTTCCACCTATTTGAGTTAATGCTATTAATGCTCCTGCAATAACTATACATCCGATTATAATTGACTTTTTCATTTTCATTTTATTTTTTATATTTCTTGAGCTATCTTAATTAATTCCTTAAGAAGATCAAGTTCGGCTTTTTCATATGTCCGGCTATACACTGAAATAGAGTTTGAATGTATAGGACTATGAAAAACTCCTCTCCCGTGTATTTTATAGCTATATGTATAGTCGAATTCTGATTTTCCTGTTTGTTCTATCCATGAAGTATATCCTAATTCTTCTCTAAACCATTTAAAAGATTGATAGTAAGTAGGTGCAGTACATCCCATCCTTTTAAATATATGTTTAAAATACGATATGCTTATTTTTTTATTTAACTTTCTGTCATTTAAGTACCACCCTAAACAAAATCGATTAAATCCTAATTTTTTAATGTCAATTGCTTGATCATAAGGAATAATCTCTTTTTCAAAATATTTAAAAATCCAATTAGGAATAAAAGCCATCATTCTAACTATACTATATAACATTATTTAATCATATGTTTCTTATTTAAATCACAAAGGATAGTCATGTTTAAAGTTAAATAATAATGACTAAACTTTAAACTCAAAATGTAGTATAATTAATATATGAAGTATATATTTTACACCATATTGTGCATATCTATACTGTTAAACTTACTATTTTTTATAGTAGTAAAAAAGGCAGTAAGGAATAAAAAAGAGATAGAAAAACGAGTAAATCATAAATGAAAAGATCTTTAATACTAGAAACTATAGGTAAATATAGTGATATGGTACTAACTCATCTCGATTTAACTGGAAACACTAGTGTATTTAACGATATAGATAAGGAGGTATTTGGATTAAAACTAGATAGCACATACATGTTAATAGTACTTAGCAGAATATTAAGTAATAAAGTAGATAGAGACATTGAAGATTTACTAGAGTTAGATACATATAAAGTAAGCGTGAAAATATGGATAGATCTAAAAGAAAAAGATATTACGTACAATCTCATGTTAGAATTAACTAATGATATATTAGATTACGGTCGATTAAATCGAGTATTAAATAACACTAAATCCATTAAATTAGGTAATATTTCAGACGCTATTACCACAGATCGAATGAATAATAAATGGTCAATTAGAATATTAGGAGCTGATAATTTTAAAAATAAAAACATCGTGAGTTAGATACAGTAAATGGACAGCATATTAAACATAGAGACTTTAATTAAAGATATTTCTAGTCATATCTATGGCTGTAGATTTGAAGGAAATACTATGTATGAAGATAGTAATTTAATACGCCATACTTATAATATATCAAAAGAAAGTGTTTCCAAAATCATGATTAGCTCTTTAAATATTTCTATATCTATATCAAGTATTAAATCGTCTAATTTTGGAATAGATTCTGATTTATTAGAATTATTAGATATGGATCAATGGGAATGTTCTGTAAAATACGTTGAACATCACTATATTGCTAATGATCTTAAATTAATATCAGAAATATGTCCTGATAAAAATTGCGTTAAGGTTGAACATGAGATTAAGATAGACGATTTTAAATTGACAGATACTCATACATTATTGCGTAATATACGTGACAATATATGTACGTCTATTGTATATTCTACTTGCAAAGATTTTTATCCGTTGACTCTTTCTACTAATGTTAAAACTACTGTATTTTACGACGATGAGCTAAAATCAAGGTTTACTATATATAATATGCAAACTATATTTAACGTTTTATCAGGTGAAAGTTTTTCCCTTTGAAATAATTAATGCTGAGTCATGGATTGATTCTAATAAGACTAACTATCTACCTAGGATGATTAGGCTGGCCTATGGAGAAGATCATCGAAAACTAAATGATATAATAGAATTAATTAATGATGTTAATTCCGAAACAGCAATTTCAATAGGTAAAAAAGTAGGTGTATATATTAACAATAAAGTTAAAGTATGGTGGAAATTAACAGAATCCAGTAGTCTTGGAATAAAAATAAAATATGATGCTGAATTAGCATGCAAGAAATCTTTTCCTAGGGCAGGGTTTAAGGTTCTAGGAACAAATGTAAATGGACCTCATAATGAAAACGGACCTGCTATTGAACATAAGGACGGATCCATATATTATTATATAGACGGAGTTTTACATCGTGAAAATGGCCCCGCTGTAATATTTCCTTCTGGTTCTGAGGAGTGGTATATTAAAGGAAATAAATTAGATGAATCTGAAATAGAGATACGTAAGTTGCACCTAATGGGATTTGACGATTTAGATATTAAAGTACTAGACGATTTAGATTTAATTTAACCAGTAACTCCAGTAGGACTCGAACCCACTCCCCCTGGTCCGTAGCCAGATATTCTTTCCATTAAACTACATAAAGTACTGGATATTCTTGATATGGTTAGAGCGTTTGCCATGTTATATTTTATCTAATGTTAGTATACAAAATAAAATCTAAAAGTTTCAATTTTGTATCATATTTTCTATTTTTTCAACAAATTCCGATTTAGGTTTTGATCCAACTATAGTATCTACAACCTCTCCGTCTTTAATAAAAAGAATAGTAGGTATGCTTCTAATTCCGTATTTAGCCGCAAGTTCTTCGTTGTTATCAACATTTACTTTTCCTATAATCGCAGATTCCTTATATTCTTCAGAAAGTTCTGAAATAACAGGACTTACTGTTCTGCATGGACCACACCATTCTGCCCAAAAATCTATGACTACTGGCTTGCTTCCAGATAGTGCTTTGTCTAATACTTCGTTATCAAAATCCATAGTAACTTAAAGTTTTTATTATTATACTAACCAAAGTAGATAAGTTTAAGAATCAAAAAAAATTCATTTAAGCATCTGTCTAGCAATCCTGGCAACTATTTTATTATCTGATTTTCCTTTAAATTTTTTATTAAATAATTGCATTATTCCTCCTATGTTTTTCACTCGATCTTCACATGTAAGTAAGTAAAATGCTATATTTCTTCTTACTTCATACTCACTCATTACTTCAGGGACATATTTTAAAAGATAACTTAGCTCTATCTTAGCGTCCGAACTTCCTACTTCAATAAGAGATTTCTGCATCTTTTTTATTACCTTAAGAACATAATCATCACTTGAATCTATGCCTTTTCCTTTAGCTGTTTCAACTTCTCCCTTTATTACTCCAAGGAAATTTTTCTTTTTAAGATCTCCTGATTTAAATGCTATCATGAAATCTTTATTAATCTGATTTAAAAGAGTCATTTTGTATTAATTTAAAATAAAAATTATATTTAGTTATGTTATTCCAAAAGTATGATTTCCTATGATTATCGTTTGTTTCCAGTCTTTAGTCCAATATGGCGGTTTTATCTTATTATGAGCGTAGTAATCAGTTGCCCCTTTAGTAGTATCTTTGACTTGCTTAACAGCTATAGCCATCGCGTCGTCCCATTTTTCATGATCCCGATGCTCGTCTATAATAGATTTTAACTGACTATCGTCAAAATCGGCCTTTACTGATACTCCTTTAGTAGCTGAGTTCCACATTGAAAACTGTTTAGGTCTAATTGCTTCACCTGCGGCAGATGTATTTTTATTTTTAGCTCTATTATCTAATACATTTTTAATAGCTAATAGTCCTGAATATTCTTCTCCTCCTGCTTCTCCTATTATAGTAGCTGCTATTATGTCTTCATCTTTAATGCTAGATATATATGAAGCGCTTTCTAAAAGCCACCCGTTAAATCCTTTAATCATAGTGATCGGTTTTGATTATTTATTTAAATTATCAGGAAGAACTTCTACTAATATTACAGTAGGTTGACTTTTAAGAGTGTCAAGATCTGATTCCCATATACTATTTACTAATTTTCCTAAATCATTATTAACTAAATATAAGGTATCATTTCTATATAGAGATATATTTCCTATTTTTTCAACATTAGAATGTTCAACTAGAGTTATGTCATTTTCGCCTAAAGCAATGTTAGTAAAAAACATAAGGCCTGAAAATAGCCATAAAAAAGAAAAAATCTCTAAAGCTTTAGTGTTCCAAAATAAATGTTTCATAATAGTTTCTCTAGTTTTAATTTGAATTTATAATTCGTTTTATTATCTTTATAATACTTAGATATTGTATCACGTATTATATTCGGATTTGAAATAGAAATCAAAGCCGACATTACTTTATCTTCCATGTAAAAAGGATCTATTTCGCTTCCTGTTAATTTTAAATATAATGAATAGTCTAATGTTCTAAGATTATTCATAACAGATTGTCCAATTCTCATTTGGATACCATGTTGGTTGAAATCATCATTTATTAATTTAAACATTCGATATACTTCAGCTTTTTCTAACATATGTTTTGTTTATTTGGATATAATACTTTAAAATATTATTTTTTACACAATTTGAATTATTATAACTATAGTTATTAAAACGATAGATATTATGGTTTTAATAGATAATCCTTCGTTATTAAACATGTATGACATAGCAGCAAAAATTAATACACCTGCCCCGAATTGAATGAATTTAGATCCCCACGTTAACCCGTTAGATAGTTTTACTATATGTTTAGTTCCGAGGGCAAAAAGATAAGTTATAGGAATTGATGCAAAATATATTGCCCACTCGTTGTTTTTTATAATATCTATTTTTAAAGGGCCATATATTTGAAACCAAACTAATATTTGAGCTAAACAGTATATTAAAAACGAATAAAAGTATCCCATGACAATATTTATACTGTAGTTATATATGTTAGTTTTTATTTGTATAA
>Ga0209337_1003291_pt1 | contig 11421 bp, 18 predicted proteins | sample LinPmetageLP53_FD_184044 | JGI IMG/M metagenome (GOLD analysis project Ga0209337, IMG submission 184044) | Marine viral communities from the Pacific Ocean - LP-53 (SPAdes) (version 2) | ecosystem: Environmental > Aquatic > Marine > Oceanic | place: Pacific Ocean | collected 2010-02-08 | reverse complement strand
AGGTATTTGAGGGCTCAAGCATAGACTTGCGGAAATTATTACTTTTCTTAACGGCCAACTATAACCATAACGCGCCGATAGAAGTAAAATATTCAGAAGATTACTTGCAATGGTTCTTTTCCAACTGCGGAGTGCTGGGAGTATTAGAAGTAAAGGGCGATTGGGTAGCTATTTTTTGCCTAGGGTCTTTTGTGATGCGCTACAATACTGAACAAGGGGAGGTATTTAACTCAGGCCCTCTTTGTGTTCATAAAAAATATCTTTTTAATAATTTGGCTCAAGAAGTCGTAGCGTTAACTGCTAAATGCACGAAAAATAAGTATAATATGCCAATACTAGGAGCTGGGATAACAGGCATAAAGAAAGAGACACTACTGAAAGAATTCGGCATGCTTCTGTCTTCTAAAGTCCTCCGGCCTGAAAAACTTTGTTTTTCCTCAAACAACTTTTATTTATGCGACAAGTCTAGCTTTTTGAAAAAATTTAAAAATAAAAACGGAGTAGTCCTTTACTACGAGCAGGAGGTTTCTTATAATTCAAAATCGCAAAAATGGGTAGTTATATGTTCATATTCCACCTCTCACTGTTGGAAAACTTTAATTTATCATTTTTACAAGTCTATAGAGGGGCAATACGATAATATTTTAATTTTTGAGAATTTAGAAAGGAAGAGCTCAGACTTGTCAGAAATAGGCTTCAAAAAAATAACTTCATATAATTTATACATTGATTCCCCCGTCGACTTACCTAAATATTTTTTATATTATAACCTATTCTTGTATTAAAATACCCTAAGACATGAAACTAGAAATTCGAATATTCACTTGCTTTATACTTACATTAATCCTTGTGTTTTTAACTGGATGTCACTCAACAAAATGGGAGTGGTTCCCGAATAGGAAACAGATAACTCCAAATAAACATATACCCCCATTACATCCGGACACAACAGAGGGGATTACCGTAATTAAAGGCAGTTTTTAGATTAATACTTGTAAAATGAAGTGGCTATTGAACTTATGGCTCATTTGGTGCAGAACCGTCGACCACAGAATAGGCAAGACTGACGACGATCAACCCGACATACCAATATTATCCCTCAAACAGGCTCAAGTTAGCCTGTTTCTTAGAACTTTTATTATTTTAGTAAATTTAATTACGTGTTTTTTCATTGTGGGCAATATAATACATAAGTGGTAAAAATAAATTATGAGTAAAATAAATTTTTTATGGCAAGATCACTCTGCCTACGATGATATTACCGCAACTGAAGTTGCTAAATTAAACCCAGATAAGTTTATAATAAATATAGATGGGCCGGGGTCCGACTTTACTAACCCTCAATGCGGGCCTTCTATCCCTCAGTTGATTCAGTTTGTTACGATCCTAAAGAAAAACGGATTCACGGGAACTCTGGCGATGCACCCTGATGCCACAAAGGGCGATTACGAGCATGATTGGAATGGCAAAGGTAACCTACCTGCCAGAGAAGCTTCTGAAGCGTGGAAGACATATTGTGATTATTTTATTGAAATAAATGAAGCATTGTTAAAGGCAGCATTGCCCCCGTTCAAGGAGTTTTTAATAGAGACAGAATCCTCTCACATCCCCCGTACTTCAACGAGCTTTGACCAAATAAAGAAGTATTTCCCACGACGGATATTAGTGTCAACAACTGGGGATTGGAACGGAGATAGAAAAAACCTTGATGTGGACTGTTTTTACCCTCAGCTTTACGACATGGCTTATGTTGATAAGTCTTTAGGAGGGGAAAATGCCCCCTCTGATTCAAGAGCAGACTTCCTAGCAAGGCATATCGTTAATATCATTAAGGATAAACCGGCGATGTTAAACGATCCTAATGTATTTTTTACTTTTTCTTACTGTTTTAATGATGCAGATGCTCCGGTTTTTGGGCAAGAGCCTAGAGTTTGGTCTCAGAAAGAGTTTTATTGCTTCTTAGATGGGTTCAGAAACAACCTCGCGCCTTATACGAACACATCCATAAACACAGGGGCATGGCATTGCTCAGTTCTTATTAACGCTTGGAAAGTTACAAAATCAATTGTGAAAGGAAAAATGCCAAATAAACACAAAATTATATGGTGGTTAGTTATAGCAGCAGCAATAGCTTTAAACTGCGTATTGGCCGCTAAGTATTTAGTATGACCTATAAAGAATTATTATTCAAAATGGGGGAGAAAGGGATGTTAACTCTTTCAAATGAAAAAGATGGAAGGGGATTATTCTGGGCAGGAATGGATAATATGGAGATGCTAGAGAAGGAGTTTAACTGGAAAGATCTAGAAGGAGATCCTCCCCCAAAAACAGAATACCACCTAGATAGGCAAGGAAAAAAAACAAAAAAACATAAAAATTGCATTTACGAACAACCTTTTTTTAGTGAAAGCCGGAAATCTATATACAGATAAAAGTGAACGAGAAAACGCCAAATAAACACATATCAACCGACAAAGATACCTTGCGCAAAAAAATCTTACAAGTTTTAGACAAGATATCCGAAGGTAAGATTGTTCTCGCTACTTACTATCAAGTAAATCTTGGCGCAAAAAAAACAAGAGAGAGTATCGCCAGTGTAATAGTAGATGAATTATGAACGAAAAAACGCCAAATAAGTATAGCTTTCCCGAAGCTCGAAGCTATACATTCGATAGCGAAAAGAATGATTGGTTAGGCCAAGATCATAATTTTTATTTTTTTGAGGGGGAAGAGGCGAAGGTAATATATCATTATTATGACACGGGAATTAACAATGAAGACAAAGGTTCCCTTTCATAAAAAAAAATTTATTGCGCTAAATTATATATTTTTTAGCGCGTAAAAAAAAATTTTATCTTTTTTTAAAAAAGAGGGTTGACAGGATGCGCGAAGTGTGAGATGCTCTTCCTCGACATGATTACTACATCCAGTCAAACAACCTTAAAACAGTCCGATGATTTCGATTCGGTTTCCTTTGGAATAAAGGAGTCGGGGCTATCCCACATATTCAACGTATTACGAAACCAACTATACTCTGATAAGATATTGGCAGTAATCCGCGAATACTCTACTAATGCAGTTGATGCCCATATAGAAGCAGGGCAAAAAGACCAACCAATTAAAGTTACTCTACCGACTCAATTAACTCCTGAGTTTAAAGTAAGGGATTTCGGTCTTGGATTAACAGAGGATCAAGTCGCTCAGATTTATGCGATGTACGGTGAATCTACCAAGCGGGGTTCAAACGAGCAAATTGGACAGTTGGGACTTGGCTCAAAATCGGCATTTGCTTATGGTGATAATTTCGTAATCAACTCATTCGTTAAGGGAACCAAAGTTACCTACAACGCTTTTATTGATCCAAGCGATGTTGGTCAAATCTCAAAGATTCATTCTGAAAAGACTGATGAGAAAGATGGTATTGAAATCGTTATTCCAGTAAAGTCTGATGATTATGAAGAGTTTTATCGCAAAGCAACCAGTTTATATAAGTATTTCAAAGTTATCCCAGATGTTCGCGGAGCAAGCCAAGAACAGTTAAAGGATGACTTGAGACGCGATGAGGTTGTTGTCGGTAAAGACAACTGGACTCTAGTTAAAGGTAATTCTTATGCGGTAATGGGCAACATTGCCTACCCATTAGATTCTAGTGCGTTGAATCTAAATTGGCAGGATGAGCGAGCAGAATTAATTTCGGCTGGAATGGTAATTGATTTTGCGATTGGGGATTTAGAAATCTCAGCTTCCCGCGAGGCGTTGCAATATACAGACACTACCAAAAAAGTCATAATTAACAAACTGGAAGCGATCATCAAAGAGTTGCCCGATGTATTGGGCGAGAAGTTTGAAGAATGTGACACTTTATGGGAAGTCAAATGCTTATATAATGAAGCGTTTGCTCATGGAGGTTTTGGACAAAAGATTCGTAAACTTGTTGAAACCAAAGGGGTAATGTGGAGAGGTATTAAAGTAAGTAGTGGTAATTTCAGCAAAAACAAATGGAAGGATGAAGATATAGAGTTAAAGATTTTTAACAAACATAACAGTTACGGTAAGCGTAAAAGAGTACGAGGTGAAGAAGGTCAAAACATTTACGCCAAAGAAGGCAGTTTAATAATCTACGATGATGCCCCTTCCCATCACGGTAGATTAAATCGGATTGCCCCTTTACTGGAGCATTACGATAAACGCGACGATCAGCACAAAGATACCCCAGTATACGATACCGTTTACTTGATAAACTTTCGCTCAACAAAAGCTAAAAAAGAATTTTTTGACCAGAAGAAATTAGATTTCCCTGCGAAAAAACTTACAGAATACCCCAAGGTCGTATTGCGAGATATTTACCCAAGTAATTCTACGGTATCGGGCGGCACTAACACTACTAAAAACTCAAAACATAACACCAAGGTTTTCTCATTAGATGAATTTTGTGGTCATGGTCAATACCACACTTGCAGAAGTGACTTTTTCGAGTCTAACGAAGTCAATTTGGACGATGGGGGAGTTTATGTAATTGTAGATAAATTCTTTTGGGGCAAGGAACCCGATGGCCAGAACCATCCCGCTTTTTTAGTTGATAAAGTTAAACACATGACAGATTGCGGGATGATAGATGTTCCTACGATATACGCCTTAAAACCTACCGATAAAAACTTGGAGGCAGTCAAAGCGGATAATTGGAATTACTTTGAAGATTGGGCAGTTGAAGAATTTCAAGGCTATTTATGTGAGTATGGTCATACCAAGGATTTGTTTCATAAGATTTGTGCCGAGCAACATCGTCAGATAGCTAATCGTCAAGATGAATTCTGCGAAGGACTCTTGGAGATGAACGAAAGAAATGATGATTTTCTGGATAGCCTACCAGACTCATTAGCGAAGGATTATGTCACTCGTTACCTTGGAATGAACCAAGAAGCCAATAGTGAACTAACTAAACTCCGCGATACCTTCAAGGTTCTTGGCAAAAGTAATTATAACGGTCATTACAGTAACCATATTGATGACGGAGGCAAACCTCGCAAGCCAGATATGAGGGGCATACTTAATCATTGCTGGGGAGATGATTACGATTGGCCTGAGTGCAATTTAAATGATATGAATGAGCAATGCCAGAAACGCTATCCAATGATTACTTTGATGGATGACTCACATTACAACTGGCGAGGCCAGAAAGAATCAGCGGAGGCAGCGTCACAATACATCACTCTTGTTGAAGGAACCTATAACGCTAAAAAAAAGATAGAAAAAGCAAAACACAAAGTAGAAAAAATACTTGACAATCAAACACAAAACCATTAATCTAATTCAAGCTTATGTTACCCTACATACTTACAGATAACTCGCTAACCATCGTTGTAGATGGGAAAGCATTAACGATGGAAAGTTCAAATCCATCATTCAACGAGGCAACCAAACTTCTGGCAGAAGAAAGGTTTAATGAGTTGCCTGACTTATTCGACATTCCAAAAGCTGTCGAAAAGTTCGCAGATGGCAACATCTCTGTTTCTGATGGAGAAGTGCGCTATAACAATGAAGTGATTCACAATCACGTTGTTGGTCGAGTCCTCGACTTCATGCGTCAGGGATTGCCGTACAAGCCTCTGGTGAGGTTTTTGGATAAGTTGATGGAGAATCCATCACGCCGAGCAGTAAACGAGTTGTACGCATTCCTTGAGCATAAGGCAATGCCCTTGACTCCTGACGGTAATTTCCTCGCCTATAAAGGCGTGAGAGAGAACTATACTGATTGGCATAGCGGCAAATTCCGCAATCAAGTTGGGGATGAGCATGAAATGATTCGTAACAATGTTTGCGATGATGCTAACATTGGTTGTTCTTACGGTTTCCATGCTGGTAGCTTGGAATATGCCAAACAATACGGTAATGGAGGTCACTTGATGATTGTTGAAATCGACCCTCGCGATGTTGTTAGCGTCCCGTTGGATTGCGACCAGCAAAAACTTCGCACCGCAAAGTACAAGGTAGTTTCTCACTTTGAGAAGAAACTAGAAGAACCCATGTGTGATGATTATGGGGATTACGATGATTACGAGGATTACGATGCCTCAATCGCTAACGATGCCTATGCCAAAGGGTATGAGGCGGCAAAGAAAGATTTAGTGGATAGTCTATCCGCTGAAAAATGATGTAGTAGTCATAACGTGATTCTGTTAGAGCATTTAGGTTTCTGTCATGGTTTCCCTATTGTAAGTCTCTAGCAGGGTTTCGACTACTGATAAAAACATTAACCAAAAATTAAAAAAAATATTTTTATGATTACTACTGCAAAAGTCGAGAGCTTCTTTGATTCAATCAGAGATAAGGATATAGAATCCTACAACGATTATTGGGGCGAATTGAAACCCCAATCAGACAACGCCGCTTTCAGAAGATACTTATTCGCCTTCATGTCGGTGCATACATCTTGGAAGAATAACTGCAAGGGATATAATGCAATCAAACAATTTACAAACTGGACGCTCGAAAAAGGAGAGCAACTCCAACTCTGGAACTACGATTCGGACGATTTATTCAAGCGGATTGAAGCAACTAGGGTTGGGATGCAGAATAATAGAACTAATTATATCGGTAAGTTTAATGATACTTTTTGGGACGATCCTAGTGATTACCTCACTCGCAATTCTAATGAAGGATGGGCTGAGTGGCGTGATAGGTTGGCCAAAAAGATTCTTGGGCTGGGTAAAGCAAAAACTTCTTTCGCGATAGAAATGCTATTCCCGCTTGAAGCTCAAGTGGTTTGCATGGACACGCATTTGTTTCAAGTCTACGGATTGAATCAAACCAAGGACGCTAAAAAGTATGAGACTATTGAAGCTGATTGGATTGAGCGTAGTGAGAAAAGAGGACTAGCACCATACATGGCACGATGCTTGTATTGGGACAAGAACCAGAACCGTAAAAACTCACGCTATTGGAGCAAAGTATTAGAAGCATGAAACATACAGCAAAATGGGTACATTTACCTAGCGCACCTCTAGCAGAAGGGGAATCAGAGAGCGCGAATAAAATCAGAACTTACTCCATAAGGATTAAATTAGATGCCCCTTACACCGCTCCGAAAAGCGCGACAACTAGGAATATAGATGGGGAATTTGTGTGGGAGAGATTGGTTACTTGTAAGGGCAGAGCAGAGGCAGTCTCCATAGCGGGGAATTGGTTTCAAAATTTGCGGAGCGATGGAGTAAGAAGGGGAGGGATGGGTAAAATATTGATCGGGAAGGAAACTCACGAATTTGTAACGGTCGATGATAATTGGAAAGAATGCGTGTACGGTTCTAATTTTCAACCTTACGCTTCCCACAATCGCTTACTAGATAAAGAAACTATAAAAAGAGTTATTGAGGAATCCAAGGGGAACTTAAAAAATGCCGATAGCCCTTTTGAGAAAACTCGTAAGTACCCATCACTAGAATGGACAACTGACAAAAAAGTAAATCTGCTTCCCATAAAAATAGGTTTTTCGACTTATAGCGATCCTTCAAAAGGAGGCATGGAAGAGTCTATTAATAGAGCAGTAACCAAAGCAAAGAAAAGACAAATGTCTTGGTCAAGGGAGACTGAATTGAAAGAGGCTAGAATCCTTATTAATCAGATGAAAAAAAATGGGCTTTTAGCGAGCAGGAGAACTCACATGGACGATATACTTACTAGGCTATCAAATTCAAAACATGGCAGAAAAGCCGCAAAGAATCAATGAAGCGAAAACTTATATCACCTCAACATGGGAAAAGATTGCCAAAGCAATATCCCCATTATGTCGATACCACAAGTGCGCGGAGCTTTATTGGAGATATAAATGAACACGCTTTGTTTGCAGATGGATTTGACAATGCGATTGTCGGTTACGATGCTAGTAGTTTTTGCGTTGTTTACGATTATGATAAATGCCTCAAGGTTTTAATTGAGAGGGATGATATGAGCTATCCAGAAGCGCATGAGTTTATGGAATTTAATGTGGTAGGTGCTTATGTCGGAGACTTCACGCCGATATTTGTTCACTCGTTAACATGAGTAAAAAAGATTCAAAGTTAAATTGCTATACTGACATTGAGTGTGAGGTATGCGGAGAAGTTATAGAAGGCAAGTGGGACTCTCAAGTTTACTTGGGGTTGGAAACAGGAGAATTAGATAAGGAAGGTTATCACCAACTTTTTATTTATGATAAGCATATTAAATGCTCTCCTAGTCGAGCGCAAAGGATAGTTCATCCAATGTATCCTCGCGTTGTTGACATTAGGCCAGAATTTGATTGGAGATTAGATAGCGGCAATTGGACAGACGAAGCAAGGGCGAAGTGGCAGAAAATTTACACAAACGCTTGGGTAAGTCTCCAAGAGAAGTATAATCCAAACTGGATAGCTTTAGATGAAAGATATGAATAATGAGTAAGGGAAAGATGATAAAAAAGATGAACAAGGAGTATAAAAAAATAAATTATATCGCCAAACTCACTAAAGTTATGGATGAAGGAGAAAGACGCTACTCCGACAAGATAAACCACAAAGAATATGCCAAGATGAATATGTACGGCAAGGGAACCAACCGTATAAACGAGTTGCACGGCAAAGATTGCCCAAGAGTAAACGAACTGGCAGTAATCATAGATTTGTTTGTAAACAGTTTAGCGGCGGGAGAAAGCTGCATGAAGCGGAGAACATTAGTCAAGATAGGTTACGAATTACTATCCTTGAAGGATCAAGTTCAAGAGGAAACCCGCAAGAGAATGAAAGTATTAGACAAGGACGGAAAGGAATATAAGATATAATGAGCCTATACCGTAGACGGGATATACTTCAAACAGGGGAAGGTCGGTTTTATGAGGTGCGTCTTAACGTAGGAGAGTCTTACCTCCGTCCTCCCGCGAATGTGAAGCATTGGACTATGAAGGTAGACGAGCGCGGAGGATACTGGACTCGTTTATATAGAGCAAAGAATCGAGAGGATGCTGTTTATTGGTTACTCACTTGGTATAGAAACAAAAAGTATTTGAGCAAAAAGCTAAAGAATAGCATTTTTAATAACTTGCCTCAATATGCCGATGAAGTTTTAGAAGTGTCAGATGATTATGATGAAGTAGTGTTCCATCCAAGAATGAAACCCAGCTTACCAAAGAATAGGCTTTTGCCGGTTTATAAATTAAATGAGATCATTGAATTATCAAAAGGACTTTTTAAGAAAACTATAGACTTTAGCAAAAGGGGAGGCTTTACCCAAACCGACATTTACAAAAGAGAACGGGATAAAAACAGACTTATTAAAGTCCCTGACGCTCCCCATGTCTATAAACATTTCAGAAGCAATAAGTACCATGCTAGAATTCAGATAAAAAGTCAAAAAACAGAAGGGGGAAGTATGGAATACCTTGGATGCGAGAAAAATGAGAGAGGGTTATATATAAAAACTCATTGGAACCATAATAGAGGTGAAGTGATTCAACCAACGAGGTATAAGTGGGTAGAATTAAAAGCTACGGATTTAAAAAAAGCAGTTATGGAAGCAAAGAGACTCAGGCAAAAACAAGAAAGAGGAAAACGCGGAAACGCAAAATACTTCAACAATTAATCTATATGTACATTAAATTATCACAAACACCAGATAGAGATGGTTTTCAAGGCCAAGTAGCTTTGAACACGGCAAGAATCAACGGCTTTAGGGAAGTTTCCTACAAAGATATAGGAGGTAATTCCCAAAAAGACGATGCAGGTTATGTGGGAACATATACAGAAGTTTTAATGAAAGGTGCTACTGTTTTAGTGGCCGATCCAATATCTTCTATATTAGAAAAGATTCATGATTCTAAAATGAGAGACGATAGGAACCGTTCTTAATGAGCGCGAGTAAATTAACATTTGGCTTTTTAATCTCAGTCCTCGCGGCATTATTATTATTGTCAGGTTGTAAAACTACCAAGAAAGTAATTCATAAAAAAATATATTTTGCGAAAACAAATGGAGTAACAACTATTTATTACCCATTGAAACACCCTCACCAAGATAAACGATGGAAGCATATCGCTTCCGATGGAGCAAGCGATGATGGCAAACCAAAACTAATGGTAGCGAAACCATGAAAGGAGACTTAAAAGTAGTTGGCGTATCGGTAGATACATTCCCGTTAAAGAAGAAAAGAACCTATAGGAAAGTAGATATACATTTCAGAGATTATGATTCTCATACTTTAAGGTTATCGAACGGCAAGGAAGTTGTAATCCGTGTTCAAGCAATGAGTATTGAAGCTGAATCATTATTACTTGAAGCAGACGGTCGCATAGGGGAAGAGACTCCAGTTTTATTAACATTAAGATTTTACCCATATATTGAAAAATCTACTAATTAACAAAATAATTGATGAAAGAATCGATAGGTACATCAAAGAGAATACCAATAGGAATAATCCAACGATTAGTAGCAAAGGAATGCCTTTTTTACGGAGACTCATCAAAGAATCGGATAACAGAGATAACAAGAAGGTATTTTAATCAATTAAAAAAAGATGGATTCGTTATCAGAGATGAAAAAGCCAGCCAAAACAAAAATGCGAGAAGAGTGAATTACTTTATGGAAAAGTATCAAAAATTAGATAATTAAAAGATGGCACATTTAATAACATTAACCGATGCAGACACAAGGGAAGACATACTGTTTAATTTAGATACAGTAGTTTCAATTGAAAGAGGGAGTAGGAATCTTTCCGTAATTACTACGAGATGGGGAAGAACCAACGTAGTGGAATCATTAGAGCATATCAAAACGGAATCCTTAAAGAACAATAGGGTTGATATCGCTCCCGATGTAGTTTAATATGGAATATACATTATGAATATATTTGCTACTGACAAAAACCCAGTAATCGCCGCTAGAAACCTATGCGATAAGCATATTAACAAGATGATTGTGGAATCAGCACAAATGCTGGCGAATGCTTTCCCGCTTGAACGCTTGGCGAAAGATGACTGCCCTCGCAGCCAGAAGGGGCAACCTCGTACTCACGGTTATCCAAAGCATCCTTGTACTTTGTGGGGTTACGAGACTACCGACAACTTTGAGTGGTTATGCGCTCACGCTTTGGAGATGGGTAGCGAGCGAAGGTATCGTTGGTCAGACAGGCCGAGTCACTTTTCCCTCAATTTCATTGCATGGTGCTACGAGAACATTAAGGACTCTATAGCAAAAATAGGCGAGCGTACTGATTTCGCAATTGCAATTTCAGATACTATGAATTGTCGGAAGATTGAAGGATTCGATAATCTTTCATCAGTTGAGAAGTATAGACTTTATTACAAACATGATAAACCGTTTGTAAAGTGGACAAAAAGGAGGCAACCAGCATGGTTTTAATTCCAATAGCAATCGCACTAATAGCAGCATTCTTCTTCGTGAGATGGGTAGTAAATTC
>Ga0209337_1003289_pt1 | contig 11423 bp, 29 predicted proteins | sample LinPmetageLP53_FD_184044 | JGI IMG/M metagenome (GOLD analysis project Ga0209337, IMG submission 184044) | Marine viral communities from the Pacific Ocean - LP-53 (SPAdes) (version 2) | ecosystem: Environmental > Aquatic > Marine > Oceanic | place: Pacific Ocean | collected 2010-02-08 | reverse complement strand
ATAGAAGATATTAACGAAGCATTAGATACAGTTGATCTTACAGAAAATGAAATCTATGACATCATATCTGGACTAGAATCTAAGATAGAAGAAGAGTTTAGATTATCTGGTAACTTAGAAGAAGGTACAAGACTAGAAATTAATATAGAAAATAAAGAAATAACGTTTGAAGTAGCATCACGTAAGACAGGTGCTATTGTAATGGAATCACCGATGACAGCAAAGATTATTGAAGCAATGCCCGTTGAAACATTAAAAGAAGAAATGGTTGCAATGGTTCAAGAAGAAATGCCTTTTATGGAGATGATGGAAGAGATGTCAACACCTATGGAAGAGCCACCGGAAGAAGAACCTAAAGCCATGTCTGCTGGTCCGATGATTGAAGAAGAAACTACCAAGAAACCAGAGGCGAGCAGCAAGAAACCAGCAACTATGAAGATGGCATCTAACCCTAACGAAGAAGCACCACAAGCTAGCAAAGAGGAACCAAGTGTGGTAGAAGAAAAAAATGAAAGCAAAGAAAACAAAGAACCCGAAGAAAAAGAATCTAGTAGCGAAGCTACTGCAACATCCGTTGTTTCAAAACAAAATAATACCAAACAAAAAAAGGTACAATCGAAAAAAACTATCAAACCGGAGTTAGCAAAAGTTATGGCTAAAGTAGATGACAAGGTTAAAAATCCCCTAAAAAATTTACAACTTAAAAATCTCATAAAAATGGATGCAATGGTAGAGAATCAACTTTCACTAGAATCTTATAATGTAGCATTTTATACACCAAAAAACATATATTTAGAGCAATTAAACCTTATAGATAATAGGTTAATTTATTCAAATGTTAGTCTTGCAAGTTATACTGATAATGATATTATTGGCATCAAAGCACGTAAGCTTGGAATAATAAATAACAAGAAACAACAACTTATAAACGAACTGGAAATTTTAAAAAATGGATAAAAATAAAAAAGAAAAAATTACAAAAGTAAAAAAAGTAATTAAAGGTTTAAAGAAAGCATCTAAGTTACATGCAGGTCAAGCCAAAGTATTAACAAAAGTAATTAAAAAAGCTTAATGAAAAATCTTAAGGACCAGCTAGCTGGCATAGCCGCATTAATTGCAGCGATTATTGCAATTGGTGGCGGGTTTGTTAAGTATGGTGAGGTTATGACTAAAATAGATGTATTAGAAAATGCATCTAAAACAGTAGATCTTTCTATGGTTGCTGTACTAGAAGAAAAAATTGCACAACTAGAATCTCATGAACATGATCACGAACATGAACATGGTCACACTAAAATGTTAGTTAATGAAGCTGAGATAAAATTATTAAAAGTACAAATAGAAGAAATCAAAGTAAGCACTAGCAATCCACTAGCAAATTAAAATGCAATTATCCAAACACTTTACTCTTGAAGAGATGACCCGTTCTATGGTAGCGTCACGTAAAGGTATAGACAATACACCAGGAGCAGGTGAGATTAAAAACCTAGGCAATCTATGCTATGAGGTTCTTGAACCTATACGGGCACACTTTGACAAGCCACTATCGGTGTCTAGCGGATACCGTTCAGAGGCGCTTTGCGAAGCAATTGGCAGCAAAAAGACATCGCAGCACGCGCAAGGGTGCGCGGCCGATTTTGAAATTAATTCTGTGCCTAACATTCAAGTGGCTTACTGGCTGATTAACAACGTTGATTTTGATCAATGTATTTTAGAATATTACAAACCCGACGATGGAGCAGCGGGCTGGATACACGTATCTTATGATGATCAAGGGTCTAACAGGAAACAAGTTTTAACATTTGACGGCAAGAAATATACTAATGACCTACCAGAAATGAAATGGAAGGATGGAAAAGTTGTCGAATAAAAGAAAGAAAATATTTTCGGACATAATTAAAAAAGCTAAAATGGTAGATGGTATCTGCCCACACTGTGAAGAACACTCATTATTAATAGGTATTGTTAATGATTATTATAGATGTATGAGTTGCGGTGGAGATATAGAACAAAAAGTAAATGGTAAGATAAGTTATCTACCCATACAGTTAAAAGAATATGACGAAGTAAAGGACAATGGCTAAACAAAGTTTTAAATTTTTTACACCTCGTGAAAAACATAAAAAAAGAGGGCCTCGGCAACATAAAAAATGTTTAAATAAGCAAGAAAAACGCCAAAAACGTACAAAAAGATACAAAGGCCAAGGTTAGGGGTTGACAATAATCCCTAAATATCCTATAGTAATTTTGTTCCTGGGTATGAACATTTATAATAACTGCCCGTAAAAAAAAACAATAAATACAGGAGAATAATATGGATAATAAGTACTTTATAATAGAACGAGTAAAATGGTCTTACGGAGATAAATATGAAATCTCAAAAGGTAAGATGTTTAACAACTTAACAGATGCTACTAGATTTTTAGTTGCGTTAGAAACTGTTCACAGTGAAGAAAAAAATGGTATTGAAAAAACTTTTCATTTGCAAGAAGTAAGTGAGATGTTTTTTACTCTTAACGAAGAACCTTTACTTTTAACAAAAGAAATGGAAATTAATGACCGATCAAACTAGATGGGGCATTGATTTGGTGCAACAAGAAAATAAAAATAAAAAATATCAATCCGAACAAAAATTAAAAGCTCGGGTTGATATATTGGAAAAAGCAATGGAAGATATATATACAATACTAAAGGAGGCTTATGAAAAGAAAAACTAGGAAATTAATATCTGATATACTATATTTTTGGCCAATAACAATAGTTATTCCAATAATGTTAATATTAATAATACTAGGTCCAATAATAACTCAATGAAAACAATAACAATTAACATAGAAAGAAGAAAGTTATGAAAAAGAAAAACAAAAGACTAGCACAAGACGACGCTCATTATGACAATGAGGAGAACAGAGTATATGTGTTTCACAATGTACTATTTAATTTTAATATGTTTATCAATGCAGAAAATGCTAATGAGGCTTATGCTAGATTTGATCAATGTGGTATGGCCCATAGAGAACAATGGAAGATTATGGTAGAGTTATCAGAGCAGCCATCTGGAGGTCCTAATGGGTCATAAACTAGACTGTACAGACAAAGCGTTTGATATCATGATGGATAATACAAGATGGCGTAAACCTAAACGTATGACTCCTAAACGTGAGAAAATGATAAATGACTCATGGACTAAGTGGAAAGTATATAGACAAGCATTAGTAGATGCTAAATTATATTCTGGTTCTTCATGGTCTGGTGATCGTAAATGGCCCAAGGTAGATATAAATACCAAGGATAAGTTTACTAAAACTATGCTTACACAACATAGCATCAGTCATACTTTTAACATAACATTGGAGAGATAATGAAAAAACTAGAAACAATGAAGAAAGATAAAGATATAAAAGCTATGTATAAAATATACAAAGTAAAATTTAAAGGTAAAGACTCTTTTAATCTTTATGTAAAAAACTTATCAGAGTTTTTTAAAATCACTATGGACATTTATATCTCTGGATATACTGGAGTGCCTAAAGGATGTGGAAAAGGTCCTAAAGGTAATGGTGAATGGGGTAGAGCAGATGCTATTAAATACTGGGCTGATAAGTGCAATGTAAAATATAGAAATATTAATAAATATTTTTATTCAGTAGACGAGGTTAGTGCATACTCATGAAAACAATAACCTTAAAAGTTGATGGTACATCACAAAGTCAGTGGTCTACCTTTGTATTAGAATTAAATATAATGAAAAAAGCCTGGAAAAGATATGGTGTTGAAGTAGAGTTAAAAGCACCTAACTTAAATAAGATAATATCGCAAGGTACAAGCAACGGAGAAAAATCCGTGCATTATAAAAAAAAGAAACCCAATCATATTTTAAATATTTTTAAATAATGGACATAATAATTTTACAAGATGGTCTGTACCATCTGTATCCTGTAACAAAAGCAATGTTTATAGGTGCAACAAAACCAGAAATTGTGGATTGTTTTAGTTTGTGTGATATACTTCGAGAAAAATTAGCAGTGTACCAAGGCGATATAAATAAACACATATTAAAAAGTGGTAGTTTCTTTTTTGGTTGTGTTTGTAATTAGATTATAGGTTGTTCTACACACATAAATTTAGTGTGAGCACCATGTTGGTTTACAAATTCTCTATTTAATTCTAATATTATATTTTCTGATTGTTGATAGCCAGATATAGTGCACTCATAAACATCATTAAATTTATTGAGTTCTATATCAATAAGTTTACACTCATTTCCAGGTGTAGTGCTACAAATATACATAAATAAAAAAACTTTTATCATTGACAATCCATTAAAAGTGTCCTATATAGTGAATCAAATAAACCAATGAAAGGAATTATGACCGATATAACTAAATATAGAAATGTTTCTCTTACAAAAGAAACATACTCTACTTTAGAGAAGTTGTCGAAGGTATTATTACCAGACGCAAAACTCTCAATTTCAAAAACAGTAGAATCCATAGCAAACGAAAAAGCAAAAAAAATGAATGGCAAAATGAAGGAGATTAAATAATGTTTAATATAACGGAAGAACAACGAAAACAATTACTACAGTACATGTGGAATAGACCTTATGGAGAAGTCACACAACACGTTGCAATGTTAGTACAATTAAAAAATATACAGGAGAAAAAAAATGACGGCGGAAAAAAAGACGTGCCCAAAGTGTCAGGGTAACGGTTTTATAAAAGTTTTATTAGAAGAAGGAAGAATTGACGTTGTTGCTCAATGCACTTTATGTAATTCACAAGGAGATGTTCATGATAAAGAATTTGATGATTATTTTGATAGCCATCCTTTGCTTAAGCCATTGCAGTAAAGACATTGATCCAACGACTACGATACTTAAATATATAATAAAAAATGACAAACGATAGAAATACTTTAAATTTAACTAAAAAAATAGAAGAACTAGAAAAATTAATTATACAAATAAAACAAGACAATTATATTCTTGCTAAAGAAAATGATAGATTGAATGAGTATATACAAATAATGGAACTAGAAAATGTTAAAAAGTAAACACTGGTCAGAGATTACTGAAGAAGGTGTTGAAGTAGAGGTTGGAAACGAGAATCAGGCGTCAAGGGACCAGCATGAGTTTGGACACACAGATGGTAAACGTACTATACAAAAAGAAAAACACAGAATACCTAGAGGTTTTAAAAATAAAATAGAAGAAGCAATTTGGATTGCACAACAGAAAGCAAAAAATGAATGAAACAGATGCAGCATACATTGCAGGTTTATTTGATGGCGAAGGGTGTATTACTTACAAAAAATATAAAGAGAAAAAGAAAAAAGGTAATGTTGTTAAAGAATATGATTGTTGGCGTATCTCTATGGAGATTGCAATGACTGATCGTAGTGTTTTAGTATGGCTCAATGAAGTTGTAGGTTGTGGAACTTTAAATAATAAACCACGTAAGAATGGACATAAAATGCAGTATAGATGGCGTTGTGTATTTAGAGATGCGTACCATGTCTGTTGTATTCTATGGCCTTTTGCACACGTAAAACTTGATAAAATTCAACAGGTTATAGAACATTACTCTACAATTGGCAAAGAAAATATTGTAAATTTTGATCAATATAAACATGAAAGGTTAAAAAAATGATGAAAATAATAAATGAAATAAGATTTAAATTAGAAATATTTTGGATAGATCATCCATTAGCTGTTTGTTTTTGGTTAGGTGTTATCGTAGGAAGTATCATACCATGGTAGATGATGTGGTACTGTTGTATGGTAAAACAAAACTACCTGCAGATGATTGTAAGATAATATTTAAAGATAAGTTTAAAAAAGAGCACGAAGTTGAAATATCTAGACTCATACAAGTGTTCAATAATAATATCTGGGAAAACAAGAAAAGCGTAAAATGATTAAATACATATTAGAAAAGATATATCACTATTCAACAGCATTGACTTCATGGTCATGGCAAAAATTATATGGAGATAGAGAAAAAGGTTATGGCTACAAAAGAAAAAGATAAACAATGGGACGGAAAGTCTAGACCAAGCACTGATAAATATAGAGACAACTTTGATACAATCTTTGGTCAAAAACAAATTAAGGAATTAGATGAGTCGTTAAAACAATCTAAAGCTAATAGAAAAGAAAGAGAATTAGACAAGGAAACACGGGACTATTTGGACAGTTTAAAAGATAAATTATAAAATAAACAATTGACATTTATCATTTAATATCCTATAAATATAGTATGACAGAAAGAAATTATATATCAAATTTAATAAGAAAAGAAAACGAAATTGAAATTAAAAATCAACTAGTTAATGATAAGTTTATGGTTCCAAATGATTTAACTAAAGAAGAATTTGAGAAAAGAAATAAAATAGTATCAGAAAATAATATAAGATCAGACACAGACAATGTGTTTTTTTGGTTAGGAGAAAATACAACTAAAGAACATAAAATTGCTGCTAAAAAAATTAACATAAGAAGTTTTGCAACTGGAGATCATGGTAAAAAAATACAGGACATAGGTGCTTTAGAAAGCGAAGACATTGATTATGATTATGTAAAAAATAATGAAATTAATAAAGTAGGAGGTAAATTTAATTTTTACAAAGATGGAGTTTTATTAATACTAAACGACAACCCCCATGATTATCATCATTTAGAAATCAGTTCTTATTTAAAAGATAGTTATAACGAAGAATCAAATTCATATTGGTATAATTTTTTAACAATTAATAAAACTGTTGTTTTTTCATCTTACGGAGATTTAACTAAACTTAAACAATTTAATAATGAATTAAATATATACATAGTTTTTACAAAAGCTTATAAAAACAAAGCTTTTAAACTTACTATGAAAAACAATATTCATTTTAAAAGTATAATTAATAGACTAGAAGGCCCTTATCAAAAAGAATATGATGTAGAAAGATACAAAGGCATGTTTGAAGCAATGCCTTCAAAAATATTAAATGAATATTTAATTGCCCAAGCTGTCTCTGATGAAATAATTAGCGCTAAAACTTTTTTAGAAACAGAAACTGGAGTTAATGTTGAGAAGTTTAAAAAAGAAATAGCTAATTTTAATAACCAAACTTTATTAAAATCAAGTTATTACACAGCCTTGTCCTTAAAAATATCTATTTTAATTCAAATGTTAAGCACTGTTTATGAAGCAGATACAGAAAGATGGGAAAAAATTCTTAATAAAGAAAGTGATTTCGATCAAGTAGAGTTTACTTATAAACTGTTTGCAGATGTAGATATGAAGTCTGGTTATGAAATAACTAAACGACTTTTTAAAATTTTAGATGAGGCAGATATAAACTTAGAGTCAATGAAAAATTCATACAATAATTTAATGTTGGATGAAAGAGAAATGAATACAGAAGATGGTTTTTCAGAAGGTGAGGTTGCTTACCACATGTATCAGTTTATAGCCCTGAGTCTTTTTACAAAAGAAGGGACACATATACCTAATGTTGGTCCTATTAAAACAGAAAATGCTTCTAAGATAGATTGTTATATGTTCTGGACAACCATAAATAATTTTAACTTACTTAATAGTTGTTTAGAAACAGATCAATTTCCAGCAATTTTAGAAGAAGGAAAACTTATTAGTGAACAAAACTTTAATGAAAACTTTGATAAGATAAAAGATAAGGGTTCAAGTGCTGCTCTTCGACATCCATTAGAAAAAATAAACTTTGAACCAGATACAAAAAAACAAATACAAGAAATCTTAAATGAAGCTATGGATCAATCAACAGGTTTATGGGTTCCATATAATGCGTGTGTTGAAATAAAAGATGATCCTATTTTTAAATACATTCGTTTTATAGAATATGAAAAAGTAATTGCTATGTTTGTAACTGATCACAATGAAAGATATTTATTTGAAATCTTTTCTAAAGAAAAAAGAGACTTTAAGTATTGGTTATTTAATAGCGGAACAGTTTATGATGAGAAAATAGACAGCTCCTCTTCATTAATATACTTGAAACTAGCTTCCTGCATCAGGGATTGGAAGGTATTGATAGAAAGAGATTCTACTATGAATTATCGTGGCAGAAAAGTACCTACAGGTAGTAGTTCAGATAAGAAAAGAATCATTTACCTTCCTATTACAAAATACAAAAGAAACCCTGATAGTGAACAACTTAAAAAAGAAAGAGTCTTCTTTGATAAAAATAAAAAATTTAATGGCGAAAGAAGAGCCCACACCAGGTTATTACCAGAAGGACATAAAGCTTCAAAATTTCAATTAATTCTTGCAAGTAATTTAAATATTCCAATACCCCCTAATCATACTTTTGTTAATGGTTGTGAATGGGGTAAAAAATCAATAACTCAAAAAGAAAAAACATATAGAAGTAAGAGTTTAAATGGTCTATTCTATGCATCTGACTATGAGGTAGAAAAGGTTAAAGAAATACATGAGCTTTCTCCAGCAGGTTTTGAAGAAAGAATGGAAGAGTATGTGTCTGATTTAGGTTGGAAAGTAATTAAAAGAAATAATTATGATGGAGGTATTGATATTAGAGCTTTGAAAGAACAGAAAGATGGTTCTACTAATAAACTACTGGTTCAATGTAAACATTGGAAAAGACCTGTAGGCCCTAAAGAAATTAGAGAGTTATGGGGTGCGGCCGGTATTGAAGATAGTGAGTATAAGAAAGAATTAATGTTTATTACGACTGCTAGATATACTAGCGGTGCGAAAGAGGTAGCTGAAAAATTTAATATAAAACTAATTGAAGGAGATGATTTAATATGAAATGGAATAAACAGTTCGAGTACCCGGCTTCTATGCGGACATCGATTGAGGGTAGACGTCACTACGAGATAACTGGCAAAAAGTTACCAAGTGTTACGACAATTTTACAAGCTACTCAGAGCCAAGAGAAGAAAGACTCTATCGCTAAGTGGCAGACTAAAGTTGGAGCGGTTCAGGCGGATAGAGTCAGGGATCAAGCGGCCAGCAGGGGCACTAACATGCACAACCATTTAGAAAAATACATATTGGGTGAGGGTCATTTGGATCTAACTGATGAAGGTAAGGTTGCAAAAGCAATGGCTGATGTGATTATTAGTAAGGGTTTATGCGACATGTCTGAGATATGGGGCAGTGAAGTTACCCTATATTACCCTGGTCTGTACGCAGGTGCAACTGATCTTGTTGGAGTGTATGACTACGAAGATTCTATAGTTGACTTCAAGCAATCTAATAAACCAAAACGTAAAGAATGGATTGAAGACTATTTTATTCAACTAGCAGCTTATGCTATGGCTCACAATCAAGTTTATAATACAGAAATTACTCAAGGAGTTATACTGATGTGCACTCCAGACAATTATTTCCAAAAATTTCAAGTAAAGGGTAGAGAATTTATCTCATATCAACATAAATTTCTAGAGAGAGTTGATAAATACTATAATGATTCTAAACTACCTAAATAAGGCAGTATTGCCACAATTAAAAAGTGAGGTTTTATGTGGTTCATCACCTGCCTATAGGTTTCTGGGTATTGTTAAATTAGGCAAAACCCTTTAGAAAAAGAGAAGGGATCAGGGGTTGAGGTGATCAGCAAGTAATACCAACGATTTTTGAGTATAGGGGCCGCGAGAGTACTTTGGATTTGATTTTTGCATTTAAAATTCTGGAAAACCTATAGGGGTAATGCTATATAAGTCTTATGCCTAAAAAGAAAAAAAGAAAACCTAAAAGCAAGAAGACAATACCATTGAATGTAAAAGCATTGGGCAATGATATATCTGCTTATCCATTTGTTGAAATAGAATGGTTTGATATCGAGGGGGACGCCGGCTGGTCAGATACTAAATCACTTAACAAAGAAAAATTACCAACGTGTGTATCAAAAGGTTATCTTGTTAGTCAAAAGAATGGTGTTACTAGAATCTTTACAGATTATATTAAAACAAAAGACAAACCTACGTTTGAAACAATTGGTAACACAACTATAATTCCAACTGCTGTTATTGAATCTATAAAAAAACTTAGTTAACTTTTTTCATTTTAGAAGAAGATTTTTTTGTTATATCTTTTCCTTCATCCATTAGAGGTGAGTATTCATTTAATATTGAAGCAAGTTCTCTTCTCATCTCTTCTTTATTTGTATTTTCCATCTTACCTGTTAGAATCATTTTTTGTTCAACATATAAACCACCTGCCTTACCTCTAGCAATTTCTGCATTTATACCTGCAGACCATGCTTTTGATTTTCTTGCTTCATCTCTGAGTCTTCCTAGTTCTGCAATATGACCTTTTAAATGTATGTCATATTTATTTTGATACTCTTCTCTTATTTCAGAAGTGTATTTAACTACTAATGGATATCTCTGGGGGTTTCTTAATTCAGATGCTCTAACGTAAGCACTATCTTCCTCATAACCTGCTTCTATTGCACATTGTGTAGGTGTTTTTCTACCTTCATTTACAACTAATAATTGTGCAAATTTCATTTGTTTTTCAGTTAATCTTTTTGGTACGCCTGCCATATTTGACAATTAAAGTAATGTAGAGTAAAAGTCAACTAATGATAAATGCGAAAGAATTAGCTACACAGCTAGATCGATTTTTAAAATCACCAACATGTCAGAATGCAAGAGTACAAGTTAAACTACCTAGAGGTGAGTTTCATTCTCCAGATGGCTACTTTGATATTTTTTCTATCACATTGTTTGAGAATAATATAATTGGAGCAAGAGAATCACATAGGTTAGTAATTGAAATTGCAGCTGAAAATTGGAAGATGGGGTCTGTAAAAAAGAAAAAATCGTAAACACATTTTACTTTGAATAGAATATGGGGCCAGAGGCTAAATTTTATCAATATTGGAAGAAAAATACACCTAATATTTCTTATACTAGGCTTGAAAATATTAGCAGTTTAGGTACACCAGATGCGCTTGCTTACAATAAAAAAGGCACTTTTTTTACTATTGAATTTAAAGTAAGTCAGAGTAAAAAAGTAAGATTATCTCCACATCAAATTGCGTTTCACGTGAAACATCCACGCAATAGTTTCATTCTTGTAAACCAGCAAAACCCCCTCGATCCTTGGCACCTGAAACTTTATACAGGCGGCAAGGTTCTTGAGCTTGTTGACTCAGGCTTGTTGCTTGATGCTTCCGCGGTTGGGCTTGTCGCTTGTCGCTTGTTGCTTGAGGATTTAGGTTCCTGAATCTGGCAGCGGCTGGGCCCGTGTTCCAAAATTTAACGGCCATGATTATTGATCTAGAATTAATTCTCTTAAACGTCTTATTTTTTTATTAAGCTTCTTAATGGTCTCATCATCCGCGCGCTCATCTTTTAATTGTCTTCTTATGTAATGGGTGAGGTGCATATCTCCGAGCTTGATGTCTTCTCCTTTACTCTCCGAGTA
>Ga0209337_1003288_pt1 | contig 11424 bp, 22 predicted proteins | sample LinPmetageLP53_FD_184044 | JGI IMG/M metagenome (GOLD analysis project Ga0209337, IMG submission 184044) | Marine viral communities from the Pacific Ocean - LP-53 (SPAdes) (version 2) | ecosystem: Environmental > Aquatic > Marine > Oceanic | place: Pacific Ocean | collected 2010-02-08 | reverse complement strand
ATAAACAATTAGTAATAGATTGGTTTAACAATTTTGCTGATTGGATTGAAACCCATGATAATGATTTATATCAAGAAGCTATTGAATGGGCAGATGACCAAGAATGTGAATTTTAAAAAAAAAAAATGAAAAACGAACCTATACACGAAACAGTTAAAGACTTATATACTTTTAAAAATATGCAAATAGATGCATTACAAAATGAATTATGTAAAGCAAACAAAAGAATAACTAATTTAGAAACATTTATATTTGAGTTATGTGATGAGGATTGCCCAGAATCATACAAAGATATAGTTAAAAAAGAAGTATTAAATGACAATACAAGAGATTAATTTTCATACTAACTATGAGTTATTAGCAAACTTACTATTAGAGTTTAACAAAAAGAAACCTAAAGAAACTGATAAATATATGAAAGCATTAAGTGAAATGTATTTTTATATAAATTCAATGCATATAGAGAACAGAGAATTAAGATTAAATAATAGTAATATAAAACAAGAAATAAATAAACATTTACTAAAAAACAAAAACAAATGAACAGAGAAAAACTATTAGACTTGTACAAGAAGTACGAACTAACAAAAGATGATGTGTATAAGCATCAACATTATGTAATTATTACAAGGCAAGGTATTGAAAAAATACAAGCAATTGAAAACATTACAATAGATTATGAAGTTATTAAATGCGAAACAAACTTTGCAGTATTTAAAGCAAAAGCCAGAATAGGTGCACAAGGCTCAACTGCACAAATAGAAACTTTTGGCTCTGCGTTAGTAACAACAACCGACCAAGAAATAATAAAGAAAAAAATATTTGAAAAAAATGGGGATGGCAAAAATATAGAATTACTTGTAGATGATATTAAATCAACAAGAAAAGGTAATTGTCAAACTTGGTATGTTGCCGAAATGGCTGAAAAAAGAGCCTTATCCAGAGCAGTACTTAAATTAACAGGTTTTTACGAACTAGGAGTATTTGGTGAGGATGAATCCGAAGATTTTAAAAAAAAAATAAAAACAATTAAAGAATAATTATTAATTTTAAAACAAAAACTATGAGTGCACTATTAAATGTAAATATCAATGTTGAAAATTTACCAAAAGAAAAATTTGTAAAAGGCAAAAAAGGAATTTATTATAATTTTATAATAAGCGTAAACGATGACACTAACCAATTTGGTCAAAATGTTACAGCATATGATTCTCAAACACTAGAGGAAAGAGAAGCTAAAAAGCCTAAAAATTATTTAGGTAATGGAAGGGTAATTTGGACTGATGGTAGTTGTGTAAAAGCAGAACAAGAGGAAAATAAAGAAACACAAACAACAGAAAGCAATACAGATTTACCATTTTAATATATGGGGGTTAATAACCCCCTTTTTTTATGACAGATGAAACAAGACTATATATGCAACTCCTTGAGGATGAGTGCATAATAAACACAACAGATATTGTTGAATATCCTCCAGTAGCAATTTCAATGGGTGAAACAACCATAACATCTTTAAAAGGAACAAAAACATTACCAATACCAATAGGTACTTATGGTAATTTTTCATTTGTACAAGCTCCACCTAAAACAATGAAAACCTTTTTCATTAGTTTATTAGCTTCTGTTTATTTAGGTGGTTCAAATAAATTTGGTGGGGATTTAAAAGGGCATAGAGATAATAAATGTTTAATACATTTTGACACAGAACAAGGCAAATTTCACGCACAAAGAGTTTTTAGGCGAGTGGTTGATATGAATGGTGGTAATGATGTAGGTTGTTATCATACATTTGGTTTGCGTACTGTTGGTTTTAAACACAGAGTTGAATTTATTGAATACTACTTAAAACACAAAATTGAAAAAGATAAAGTTGGTTTAGTTGTTATTGATGGTATTGCAGATTTAGTGTCGGATGTAAATGATTTAGAGCAAAGCAATAATGTTGTGCAAAAAATAATGGAATGGTCACAAAAGTTTTCTTGCCATATTATTACTGTAATACATAGTAACTTTGGTTCAGATAAACCAACAGGGCATTTAGGTAGCTTATTAGAGAAAAAAACAGAAACACAAATACAATTAGAAACAAACACAATAAACAAGGATTGGATAACAGTTAAATGTAAACGTAGCAGAGGTTATGCCTTTGATACATTTAGTTTTAAAGTAAATAATGTTGGATTACCAGAAATAATTGGTAATTTGTACAATCCACTAGAGGGTGTAAGTTTTTAATATGAAAAATTGGTTAAGTAAAGTTGCTGAAAAGCATACATATTGGATTAAGTTAGTACAAAAATTTGGTGCTGGTCATTATTCAGAAGATATAGTACAAGAAATGTATTTAAAGATTAATAAATATGCAGATGAAAAAAAAACCATTGTGAATGGAAAGGTAAATAGCCGATACATATATTTGGTTTTGTATTCAATTTTTATAGAATATATGCGACAAAAAAGTAAAATAAATAAAATACAAATAGAAGAATTTTATAAAGACAATGATTTTACTGAAATATTAGATGAGGATATAAAAAAATTAACTGCAAGAGATGATATTAAAAAAGAAGAAGCATACGCAAAATTATGTAATAAAATGGATGAAGAATTAAAAAATTGGCATTTTTATGATGTAGGTATATTTGAGATATATCGTGATACACATTTAAGCATAAGAGGTATGGCTAAAGACACAAAAATAAGTTTTGTTAATATATTTCATACTTTAAAAAAAGGTAAAAACATTATGAGAGAAAAATTTAGCGAAGACTATGAGGATTACAAAAATGAAGATTACGATTTATTATGAAAAGTTTAATTAGAAATAGTAACCAAACAAAACAGGGGATTGATTTTACTGGAATAGAAAATGGTAAAATACATCCAACAGATATTGATGCAGTTTTAGAATTTAATAACGAAGCGTTAATATTAATTGAAGTAAAAAAAATCAATAACGATTTACCAACTGGTCAAAGATTGGTTTTAGAAAGGATATGTAATAGTTGGCATACTCATAAAAGTATAGTTTTATTTGTAACACATGATTTTAAAGATGAAACAATGGATATACCTTTATTTGATTGTAAAGTAGAAAAATATTTTTTTGCTGGAAAATGGCACTCTGTATCTAGTCCTTTAAAAAGTACTTTAAATAAAATAGGTGAAAATTGGAATATTAATAAACTAAAAATATAATGGAAGAACCAAAAGACAAACGCACAAAAGCATACAAAGAATGGAAAGCAAATTACGAAAACAAATCAAAAGGCTTAGGCGATACTATCGCAAAGATTACCAAAGCTACAGGTATAGATAAAATAGTTAAATTTATAGCTGGAGAGGATTGTGGGTGCGATGAAAGACAAAAAACTTTAAATGAGGTTTTTAGATATAAAAGACCAAAGTGTTTAAAGGAAGATGAATATAATTTTTTAAATGAATGGTTTAGTAAAACAACAAACAGGGTTACACCTATTGAACAAAAGCAATTATTAAAAATTTATAATCGAGTATTTAGCGATAAAAGAGAGATGACATCTTGTGGTAGTTGTATTCGTGCAATAACTGTTGAATTAAACACTTTATATAAGGCTTATGGAAATTAGACCAAGACTAAACGGAAATAAAAAAACAGCATTTGAAAATATAACTAAAAAAGAAACTAGAGTATTAGCAATTGGCGATTTGCACGAACCATTTTGTTTAAAAGGTTATTTAGAACATTGCCAAGAAACTTATGCAAAGTATAATTGTAATAAAGTTGTGTTTATAGGAGATGTAATTGATAATCACTATAGTAGTTACCACGAGTCAGATGCTGATGGTATGGGTGGAGGTCAAGAGTTAGAACTTGCAATAAGTAAAATAGCTAAATGGTACAATGCTTTTCCTAAAGCACACGTAACAATCGGGAATCATGATAGGCTTATAATGAGGAAGGCACAAACAAGTGCAGTACCAAAAAAATGGATAAAGGCTTACAAAGATGTACTGGAAGTACCTCAATGGAAATTTGTAGATAGAGTTGTAATTGATGGGGTACAATATATTCATGGCGAAGCTGGAACTGCTAGAATGAAATGTAGAGCAGATATGCAAAGCACAATACAAGGGCATTTACACACGCAATGTTACACAGAATGGTACGTTGGTCAAAACTTTAAAGTGTTTGGAACACAAATAGGCTGTGGAATAGATGCAACTGCTTACGCTATGGCATACGCTAAAAGAGGAAAAAAACCAGCTATTGCTTGTGCAGTAGTGTTAGGAGGACATACAGTAATTAACGAATTAATGGAATTATGAAAAAACCAAATGATATTTTAAAATTAGAACAAGAACTTTATAACCCACAACCAATTGTAACTCATATTGTATTAGAAAAATTATACTCTGGAATATATAAATACAAAGATTATATAATTAAAAAGGTAGATAAAACAATAAAATACAGACCATTTAATTTTGATTGGAAAATATATAAAAATGAAAGTTATATAATAACAGTTAAAACATTACAGGATGCAAGATTATATTTTAACAGTATACAGAAAAAATGAAAAGCAAAAAATATACAACCAAAGAAAGATTTAAAATACTTGAAGCAACAATAGCTACTTTATATGTAGCAATAGAAAAGTTATCAAAAAGAATAGATGGTGTGGATAATTTTTTAACTAAAGCTACAAAAGATTATAAAGAATAATTTTTTTTTATAAACAAAATTGTTTATATTTATATATTATTAATATTAAAATAAAACAATGAAAAAAGAAGTAACAGTTGAATACGATGACATAGTCTTGGTTGTCGTTGGAGAATTTAACAAAGGACAAAATGGTAGTTATGAGTATCCAAGCTTTAGTAGTTATTTTGATTGTCATCAAGTGCTATGTGGAGGACAAGACATTATAGATATATTAGGTCAAGATGTTATTGAAAATTTAGAAGAACAAGCTAACGATATAATAGAAGACCTATGATAGTTTTATTTGATGCAGATAGTTTGGTTTATTCTTCTTGTTGCAATGTTGAAACAATAGAGGAAGCCATAGGTAAATTTGATGAGGTATTTATGTCAATTGCAAATAGGTTGGAAGATAATTATGATGTAAAAGAGTATATATTTTTTAATAATAGCAGAGGTAATTTTAGAAAAGTATTAGATAAAAATTACAAAGCAAATAGAAAAAATGTAGAATTGCCACCATTATTAAATGAGATGCACGAATTAGTAACTACTTTATATGATAGCAAAAAAACATATGGAATGGAGACAGATGACATTGTGGCTAGGTATTGGTATAAATTATCAAATGAATTTGGTAGGGATAATGTTTTAATAATATCTATTGACAAAGATTATAAACAATTACCAGCTTTAATATATAATTATCATTATAAACACAGGTGTATTTATGATATTAGCAAAGACCAAGCATTATATAATTTTTATGAACAAATGATTATTGGTGATGGTGCAGACAATGTTAATTATTGTAAAGGTTACGGTAAAGTTTATGCAAGTAAATTATTTAATGGTTGCAAAACAAATTACCAATTTACTAAAAAAACATATGAATTATTTAGAAAAATATACAAATCAAAAGCAAAATTAAAATACATACAATGCTATAACTTATTAAGGCTACAACTTGAGTAAAGGATTAAAAAATCAAATTATAAGAGAGTATCACGAACTAACATTATATGAATTTGACAATGGATTGTCCATTGAGGACATACAATTTATGTTAGATGAGTATCAAGAAAAAGAATTGTATCTTGAATGTGCTGGAATACATACAGCAATAGATTGGATAAAATTTAATATATTAACGAATGTTATAAAAATAATTGATAAAACTAATACAGAAATTAAAATAAAGAATTATGATAATGGAAACAATTAAATGTGTAATTGAGCAAGAAACAAAACTATGCTTAACAGTAAGGTCAAGAAAAAGGGAATATCTTTTTGCAAGAGCCTTATATTATAAGTTATGTAAAGAGCAAACAAATAACTCTTTGCAAAAAATAGGCGCATCTTTAGGCTTTAGTCATGCAAACGTAATGCATAGCATAAATAAAATATATCCAGAGATAAAAGAATATGATACTGATTCTTATTATGCGTATTTAAAATGTCAAAAATTAACTAAAAAATTAAAAGAACAACAGTTTGCATTATTAAATGAGGCAATTAACGATTAACAAATACATAAATTAAATGTTTATTAAAAAAAGATATGATAGAAAAAGTTAAAATAAATCAAATATTTAGAAACCCTAATAACCCTAGATTAATTAGAGATGATAAATTTAAAAAATTAGTTAAATCAATTATAGAGTTTCCAGAGATGTTAAAACTTAGACCAATTGTTGTTGATGAAAAAAATGTTATACTTGGGGGCAACATGAGATATAAAGCTTGTCAACAAATAGGCTTAAAAGAGGTGTATATAATTAAAGCACAAAATTTAACAGAAAAAAAAAGAAAACAATTTGTAATAAAAGATAATGTAGGGTTTGGAGAATGGGAATGGGATATGTTAAGTAACGAATGGAACTCTAGCGAATTAGAGGACTGGGGTTTAGATGTATGGCAAAACCCCGATGATGTAGTTGCTATGGTTAATAAAGGAGATGAGTATTCTGAATGGGTAGGAATGCCAGAATTTGAATCCAAAGAAGATGCAATTAAAATTGTGGTTAATTTTTTAAATGAAAAAGATAGAGATGAGTTTGTGAAAAAATATGAATTAAAACTCTTATCGCAAAAGGAAGGTAGTAGAACTTGGAGTGCAAATTATCCATTTAGAGCTACAAAAGATTTAAGCTCTTTATCTTATGAATAAATATCCGATATGTATTGTTTCAAAAGACAGAGCAGATATTTGTAAAACACACAATTTATTAGATTTTAAAGGTATAAACCATTTTTATATGGTTGAACCTCAAGACTATAATAGTTATGTAAAAAGATTTGGTAAAGATAAAGTTATTGATATAAAAAAAAATGATAAAGGTATTTATTATGTAAGAAATTTTTGTATTGAATGGTCAAAAGAAAATGGTTATAGTAAACATTGGCAAGTTGATGATGACTTAAATTCTTTGCATTATAGAGAAATGGATGTTACAAGGGGTTTACGAAATACAGAAAAAATTAGCAACCCAATAGATATGTTACTTTACATAGAAGAAATAGCAGACAGGTGTGTTAATTATGGTGCTGGGTGTTTAACACATGATGGCTTTGCTTTTGCAAAGAAAAAAGATATTGATATTAATAAAATGATTTATTGTTTTCAATTAATAAATAACTCTATAAAAAGTAGATACCAACCAAATACATCAGAGGATGTTGATTTTAGTGTAAGAGTATTGAAAGAAGGATATGTTACAATGGTATTTAATAAATATAGTTTTAGAACTCCTAGTTCTGGCAGTATAAAAGGTGGATGTAACTCATCAATAGATTATAAAAAAAGAGGAAACATTGATGGCAGAAAGTTACGCAATTTAAAATTATGTGAGACTTACCCTCAATGGTTTGTGGAATATACTAAAAAAGGTCAATCGGAAATTAAAGCATCAAAAATATGGAAATCATTTAAACAAATACCATTAATGAAAAAATGAAAAATAAATACCCTGTATATATAATATCCAAAGGCAGATGGAAGAATCCATTAACAGCAAAGTTTTTTAAAAAGGATGGTACTAATTTTAAAATAGTTGTAGAGCCACAGGAATACGATAAGTATTGTGAATCAATAGGAGAAAAGTATGTAATGAAATTACCTTTTTCTAATTTAGGTGTAGGCTCATATCCAGCTAGAAATTTTTGTTGGGAAAATAGCATAGAAAATGGACACGATAGGCATTGGGTATTTGATGATAATATATGTAGAATAAGGAGAGTATTAAAAGGTAATAAAATACCTTGTAACTCTACCAAAGCAATAAGCATACTAGAGGAATTTACAGATAGATATACTAATATAGGTATTACTGGTTTTAATTACTCTACTTTTGTTATTCCTGGTACATCAGACAAGAAACCTTTTTATTTAAACACTCATAGTTATAGTGCAATGCTTATGCGAAATGATATGCCTTATAGATGGCGATTAAAGTATAATGAAGATGTAGATTTGTGTTTACAGGTATTGAGTAATAAATTATGTGTAGTATCATTTAATGCGTTTACAATAGATAAAACAAGTACAGTTGCAAAAATGAAAGGTGGTAACCAAGATGAATTATACAAAGGTAACGCATATGAAAAGAAAGTATTAAAGGCTAGAAGTTTAGAAGAAATATGGCCACAATATTGTAAAACAGTAATACGATTTAATAGACCTCATCATTATGTAGATTGGAAAGGTAATTTTCATCATCAATTAATACGCAGAGATGATATTGATTGGAATAAAATAGAAAACAAAAAACATAATTTAAAACTAACACAATTAAAAGAAATAAAAAGTAAAGCATTAAAAAACTTTTATAAAAATAATAAATGAAAGATATACTGATAACAGGAGGTGCTGGATTTATAGGCACTAATTTAATACACCATTTATTAAATAATAATATAGTAGAAGCAAGAAATATATTTGTAATAGATAATTTTTATACTGGAGAGGAAAGAAATCAAATAAATGGAGTTAATTATATTAAAGGCGATACTTGGGATATAGATACTTTAATACATTCACACGCAACATTTGATACATTATTCCATTTTGGAGAATACTCAAGAATTAGTACATCATTCGTTGATATAGATTATGTAATGAAAAGTAATTTGTATGGCACAAGTAAAGTAATAGAATATTGTAAAAAGAAAAATATTAAATTAATTTATTCGGCATCATCTTCTAAATTTGGAGACAAAGAAAATTTAAGTCCTTATGCTTGGACAAAATCAAAAGCAGTAGAGTTAATAAAGAATTATAATAAATGGTATGGATTATCTTATGAAATATGTTACTTCTTTAATGTATATGGTAAATACCAAATAACAACAGGAAATTATGCAACTGTAATAGGTATATTTGAAAATCAGATATTAAAAAGAGAAACATTAAGTGTTGTAAGACCAGGGGTACAATCCAGATGCTTTACACATGTTGATGATGTTATTAATGGAGTTATTAAGGCAGTAAAATATAATAGTAATCACGAATGGTATTTCCAAAACCCAAAAGCATATAGTATAATTCAAGTAGCAAATATGTTTAATCAAGATTGGAAATTTGTAGATGAAAGAAAAGGAGAAAGGTTTTGTTCTCCTACCATAGAAAATGATACCAAAGAATTATTAGACTGGAAAGCAAAAAAAGAATTAAAAGATTATATAAATACAGTGAAATAACAATGAGCAAACTAGACAATTTAAAGCCTTTTAAAAAGGGAGAGAGTGGTAACCCTAACGGAAGACCTAAAGGTAGCTTAAATCGAAGCACAGTAGCCAAAAAATGGCTATCGACCAACCAAGAGTATAAGAACCCACTAACAAGTGAGAGCGAAAAACTATCACAAGAGGATATAATGACCCTTGCTTTAATAAACAAAGCACGTAAAGGAGATGTATCTGCATATAAGGCTTTGATGGATAGTGGTTATGGTAACCCAAAAGATTCATTAGACGTAACAATGGCAGAGGATAATAATATTGATTTTAAAGAACTAATTGAAGCTATTAAACATAAATCCTAAATTTCTACCTTTTAATGAGGTGGATTCAAGATACTTTATTTACACAGGTGGTAGAGGTTCTGGCAAATCATATGCTGTCGCTGGTGCATTAGTGTATATGAGCCTTACACAGAATCAAACTATTTTATTTACAAGATTTACATTAAGGTCTGCATCTATATCTATTATACCAGAATTTAAAGATAAGCTAGAAACAATGGGTATATCGCATTGGTTCAAGATAACTAGAGATGAAATAATAAATACTATTACAGGCTCAAAGATATTATTTAGAGGTATTAAAACCTCATCAGGAGACCAGACAGCAAATCTTAAATCATTGCAAGGTATTACAACTTGGGTTATGGATGAGGCAGAAGAATTGGTTGATGAAAGTATATTTGATAAAATAGATTTATCTGTAAGAGAAAAACAAGCAGACAATAGAGTAATATTAATATTAAATCCATCTACAAAAGAGCATTGGATATACCAAAGGTTTTTTGAAACCAAAGGAATAAAGGCTGGGGAAAGCATAACCAAGAATGATGTTACTTATATACACTCTACATACCTAGATAACCTAGAACATTTATCAGAAAGTTATCTTTCAAGAATTAAAGAAATGAAAGAACATAGACCATCAAAATATAAACACCAAATATTAGGTGGGTGGCTAGAAAAAGCAGAGGGTGTTATATTTACCAATTGGTCATTAGGAGAATTTAAAGAAGTAGGTAAATCTGTATTCGGACAAGATTATGGATTCAGTAATGACCCTACAACGCTATTACAAACAAGTATAGACAAGAACAATAAAAAGATATATATTAAATTACATTTTTGCCAACCCGGTCTTACAACCTCTGAAATCAATGTATTAAATAAAAAATTTGCTGGAGATAGTTTAATAATTGGAGATAGTGCAGAGCCAAGATTAATAAATGAATTAGCAAGAACCTGTAATATGTTACCAGCTATTAAAGGTCAAGGTAGTGTAGTATTTGGAATATCTTTATTACAAGATTATGATTTAATTATTGACCCAGATAGCATTGATTTAATTAAAGAGTTAAATAATTACTCTTGGTTAGAAAAGAAATCACAAACACCAATAGATAAGTACAATCATTGCATAGATGCTATACGTTATGCTGTATCTTATCAGTTAGAGAATCCAACACGAGGAGATTACTTTATTTATTAATTACAAAACTTTTATCATTTTATTTTGAGTTATAAACAAAATTGATTATATTTATATATAATTAATAACTTAAAAATAATAACAATGGAAAAATTAAATGCAAAAATCGAAAAACTAAGCAACAAAATTAGAAATGACAAAAGTAAAAAAACTAACTTTCTTGCTTTAGATTTACAAAAACTAATAAATAAAAGAGATAAATTGTTTCACTCTTTAGGATACTAAAAAAATAAATAAAATAGGGGTGTAAAAACCCCTTTTAAAAACAAAACAATGATACAATTTAATAAATATGATTTTATAAGTGATTTAAAAGATTCAATAGGTGAATTTATAGAAGATGCACAATTTGAGGATGACCAAGACATATCAGATGATGTTTGGCAATTTATACACGAACAAATAGAAAATGAAATAATATACTATTATGATTGTTGGCGAATATGTATGAAAGAAGGTTGTACAGATTTCCTTATAGAACAAACAGGAGAAACAGCCAAAAATAT
>Ga0209337_1003285_pt1 | contig 11427 bp, 15 predicted proteins | sample LinPmetageLP53_FD_184044 | JGI IMG/M metagenome (GOLD analysis project Ga0209337, IMG submission 184044) | Marine viral communities from the Pacific Ocean - LP-53 (SPAdes) (version 2) | ecosystem: Environmental > Aquatic > Marine > Oceanic | place: Pacific Ocean | collected 2010-02-08 | reverse complement strand
CTCCGTTCCTCTTTGGCCTTTTCTGCATTGGTCCATTCGGGAATTAACTCAGTTAGTTTAATTCGTTCCTGTTCCAAATGCCGCGAGGCGTTGGATTGCAGAACCGAAAGTTGTTCCTGGTGTACCCTTTGCTTTTCCATTTCAATATTCTGCAAAGCATCCTTGCGATCACGCGCAAGGTCTTTTTGCCGAGTGTATTCAAGCGGGTTTTCTTGGTACAAACCATCCCAATATTCTTGGGTTGGCTCCTGTTGACTAAGAGCCTGTTCTAAGACTTGAAGCTGGTCGGCGTAACGGTTTCGCTCGCCTTGTAGGTTTTCCAGTTCCGCTTCGGCTGCTTTACGCTCCTCTGCGACTTGCTGGGTTTTCCTAGTGTAATCTGCATTACGCATATACGAGTTTCTTAGCTCGTCTAGCGTAACCTCAACCTCTTCCTCGCCAGCTTTGACGCGGTAGCGTTGCGGTTCTTCGATTACGGGTGCTTCTTCAGCTTCCTCTTCTTCTTCGGGTTCGTCTTCTTCGACTTCCTCAGAATCAAATTCTTCTGCTTCTGCTTCGACCTCGACCTCATCGGCGTCGGTGTCTACGTCAGAAATTTCTTCCAACGGTGCCTCTTCGCTCAATTCCACCTTATCCGCTAACGGGGCTTCTTGTTGCAAGAGTAAGTCAACTGCGCTCGCAGTTGATAGTAATGAAGTCCCATCATCTTGGGTTGCTTCAGCCATATTTTTCTCCAAAGGTGTTTAAGACTGCCCCTGGGGGCTTGGTCATCTCGCCTGTGGCGGGATTTTAGTGGACGCTTGCCGCATCCAATTCTTTTGAAGCCATCTTTCCGGTTGTCATGACAGCTTCTAATTGATCGTAAATATCTTGAAGGACATGAATCGCGCAATACAAGCGCTCACGCTCGTCAATGGAATCTGTGGGCGTGTCCAACCATTCTTGAATAAATCGCTTTTGTAGTATTTCAAAAGATTCATCGAAAATTGGATTGCGTAGAATTTCAGCGGCCTTGGAGCCGCGATCTACTTCTTCGCGTAAACGCCCTTCATTTTTCATCTTTATGCCCGTGGTATGTTTGTTGAAATATCACTTCCAGAAGATGCTTCGATGCTTCTGAGGTTTGCCTCAAACTGCATCTCTTGCATTCGCAGTTGGTTTTTCATTTCCATTTCTTGCTTTTTCAATTCCAACTCAGCTATCATCTTTTCACGGGCAAGCTGTATTTCGGCTTCAATCTTCATTTTTTCAAGCGCCAGCTTTTGCTGCTCGCTATTATCACCACCCTGTTGCTGCTGCATCATTTGCTCTTTTTGAGCTAATTTCTGCTGTAACTCTGGCGGTAAATTTTCGGGGTCCAAAAAGAACTCCGATCCATTTTTGAAACCGGATAGTTCGAGCGATTTAACAAGTGTTTGGCGGAATTGTGACAAAGTAGTTAAAGGGTTATCCCTGCCTAGTTGTAATAAAATTTCTTTTTGCTGTGCTGCAACTTGCGCGAGTGTAGCGGCCTTTTGCCGCTCATCTCCATTCCCAAGGCCGACGTTCACACTAACGTCAAATTCGTTCTCCCACATTTGCGGGTCCATAGGGACGAAGCTGTTACGCAATCGAACAATTCGGGGTTGCTGTTGATGTTTTTGAACCAGTTGTAAAATACATTTCATCAAGCGCTTAACGCCTGTCTCAGCGAACACCCTCGCAATCATTTCGACTTTTGCTTGTGCTGCGGAAACCGTAGCTGCTACAGCCGTAGCCGTTGAGGATTGCAGCGCATCGGGATCAAGCCCCATACTTGCCTTGGAAAGACCAGTACGCATTTCACGCACCTGATCCATGTAAGCAAGCAATGGGAAAGCAGCGTCGGCAACGCTTGGCGTTTGAATCGGTTGCACCATCCCTGGCGCTCGCATCCTAACAACTCCACCAGGACGAGCGGAAATTACATCGTCAATATTTACCTGACCTTCGACAACGCCGATACGAGCATTGTTTTGCAAGTACAGATTATCAAGACATTGCCGGAGTATTGCAGTCTTGCTTTCTTGCAGGTCCATGACGAGTTCAGCAACACTTCGGCCAATCATCCTGTGCGGCATTAGAATTGGAGAAATTACTGAAAACGGGAACATATAATAAGGTTCGTTTTCGACAATTTCGTATGAACTACCCAAACACAAAATACGGCGAATACTCGCTTTACCATCACCGTTATAATCAATCTTGATATATACTTCGGTTACAAGAACATCACGCATACTGGGGTCACCAGCTTCGTCACCAATCGTGCTTTCCAAGTCCTGAAAGCGTGACTGCTTTTCATCCAGCGTATCAATTTCTTGATAGCCAGCATATTTTTCTACTTCGTCTTGGTCGTAACCCATGCTCACAACATCACTAATACTCATAGATGTTCTGTGAGCGACGAAACGGCAATCGTCTAAATCTTTTGCCCGTTGATTAAACAAAAATTCTTCGGGAGGAACATTCTCAATTTTTACGCGACCATCTTTTTGTGTTTTGCGCGTCTTAATATCAAACACCATCGGGGCTGGCATCATCTGACCATCAGGGGTTATCTGAGGTTCGCCCACTTCTCTTGCCTCTTGCTCAAGGACTTCAATCTCTTCATCCATAAGAAGTGAAGTTAGCTCTTCTTCACTTAACCCCTCGTAGGTGTCTTCGGTAATTGTTTCTTTTTCATCAAAATAACTTTTTACAATACCCGCCTTGGCTATCAGCGCATCTTTCATCCAATTATGGAAAACAAGCCAGCCGTCGTTGTCGGCATTTAAAATAAAGTTTACGTATTCCGTTGCCTGTTTCGCGGCCTCTACATCCTCTGGACCCCTTGGCTCAAAGCGCACAAAGTCATCGGTGGAGGTAAAGATTTTCATTAGCTGTGGCAGTATCGCGTCCACTACGTCAGCGACTTCCGTTTGAATTACCTTGCTTCGGCCATCACGCTCGTTCCCTAGCGGTTCACCTAAATAATAATTCATCGCCTCGATACGGTCAGAGGCAAATTCGGTATCGTGATAATTGACCGCTGTTTCCATCTCACCCTGCACTATTGAGTGCAGTTCAATATCATCCATTTTTGGCATAATTCACCATTTAACTTTTGAGGACCAATAAGCAGCAGACATTTTGCCCTTGGCTATGTTCTTTCCGTGTCTAGCTTTAAAGGACTTTCTGCGAGCTTTTTCACTCGTTGACTGCGGGTTTGATCCAGCACCCCTAACGCCTTGTTGTCCAAATCTAATTAATTTTATTTCGTCACCGCTTTTAGCGAGAACTGCGTGACTTTTAGTCGAATGACTAGGTGTTCTTTTAGGCTTGTTATAACCAGCAAAACGCTGGCTGCGGTACGTTATACTCACTTGCCCTTTTTCCGTTTTTTACTACTTCGCTTTGAGGCAGTTTTTGCCGCCGCACGGCCTTTGGCGCTATAGCTGTATGTTTTGTTTCCTACTCTTGGCATTTGCTTTCCTTTTAGTCGTATTCGAATTCGTCGCTGCTCATATCTGTGCCTTCGACCCCAGTGTAGTCAGAGGTGTCTGCGAAGTTTTCGTCAAAGTTATCAAACAAGTCGAGTTCGCCAGAATTAGCGCTCTGAACGGCGTTTTGTGCTTCCTCGTAAGAAACACCTAAAGTTTTTGATAAATTAACTATGTCGTCATAAGTCGCCACATCATGCCCAAAAGGTGTGCTTAAATAGCCATCAGGACTAAACCGCGCTCCACCGACATCCATTGTCTGATTTCCGTCAGCGTCTAAACCTTGCTCGTAGTTCGCAAGCGCATCAGCCTGATCTACGTCGAACCAATCAGGAACGGTTCCCGTCACCGCTCTCATTCCAAGAGCGTTAGGGCCGACTGAATATGATTGGCCGTCAATGTTTCCATAGCCGTAACCATCTTGGCCCTGCATCGCCATAGCGCGGTCATAGGCTTGCTGGGTCATGTTATAGTTTGCAACCTTATCTAATAAAGTGCCACCAAACGGTATGCCTATCGCATTTAACAGCAACCCAGGCGCAGTTGTCGGCTTGTTTATATACTCGTTAAATGATTTTGCTGGATCACTAAGCAAACCTTTAAAATCCGAAAGCGGATTTTTAAAAGGCGCTAGTCTTTGCCCTTCAGCCTTTGCATAAGCCTCCGCGTATTCCTGTGGCGTGTCTCCAACATATTCTGGGTAATTAAATTGTGGGATACTTTCATTAGTAGCTGCGTATGCGTCAACAGGGCTGTTTCCATAATAATTATTATTATTATCGTTGTTGTTGTTGACCGTTAGTCGAGAATCGTTATTTTGAGGTTGAGACTGCACGGCGTTAACAACTTGGGTGGGGTTGTTTCTCGCCGCACTTTCAGCGGCAACAAAATCAACCAGTCCACGGTCGTTGTATGGGAACGGACTTTGCTTTGCAGCGTTAACCAAAACGTCGTATGGACTGGGGGAACCAATGCCCAAAAGATTGTTATAAAAAGCCATTAAACTACCCAACTCGTATCTATTTCAAAATTCTTTTTCCACGCAAATTTCGACCCGTGAACGCCGATTATCGCGTTGCTCGCCAGCGTGAGGCAAAACGCATCTGCAATGTCTGGCGACCTAATACCGCGCTTTCGCATCTCGTCTTTTGATTCAATTTTAATTTTTCCTGTAGACGTGAACGCAAAGCGGGGGGTCGCCAGTTCGTGTATGAGGGTCGCATCATCGGGTATCTTGCAGTCTTTCTGCTCAAAGAACTCCCGCGCCTTCCCCCATAGTTCGTCTCGCATCCTCATATATTTTTCGCTCATGCTTGCACTTTCCGACACGTTTATTCCGCGTGCGGGAAGATCAAGCTCGATTAGTCGGTCAACGACACCAGCACCAATGCCAATAACGTCAACACAAATTTCTTGTGGGCGGTCTAAAACTTTTGCGCTTTCATACTCGTTGAAAACAATCCCAGCCAACTCCATTGTCGATTTGTCGCGGTACGTCTTGGGCATTTCGAGAATTGTGTTGCCCTTGCGTTTTATTAAAGCCGACCTGTCGCTACCATACCTCGCGCAGTCCACACCCCAAACAACAGGTGCAACCGGACTTTCCTCCACATCGCGGGTGACGGCATCGGTAATCAAATGTAACGGTATATAAGTGTCTTCATCGGCTATTGGAAATTGACCTAGTACCCTCACCCTGTAAGCGTTGGACTCCTCGCCGTAGCGCGACTTCATGTCATCAATAAAGTCCTCAGACACAAGAGGGCTATCTAAACAGCTTACCTGGCGTGTCCACCACCTGTCAGCCAACTCTGTTTGCGTGCGGTAGAAAAACCCGCTGGCTCGCACAGGATTACCCAAAAGTAAGGTATGTGCGTGTTCGCCACTCATGCTGCCACTGCCAGACTCAAATACCGTTTCTGGAATCCCCGACGCTTCGTCTGCCACCAAAAGGACGTTTTGGCTATGAACACCCGCTAATGCTTCGGGGCGCTCTTTTGAGCTTGTGCGAGCACTACAAAAGGCTTCGGTTGGACTACCCTTTAGAACGATCCGGTCACTGGTTGCCTCAAAGAGTTGGTTTATCGCTGGGGGCATTCCTTTCAGCCGCGATTTTAACTCCGCAAAAAGCGCATCAAACAGTTGGCTTGCCGTGGGCGCTGTTACCACCACCTTGCAAGGGAACCGTGTGGTCATAAACCATAAAATTATTGCCGCAGCGCAAGACGATTTTCCAATCCCGTGGCCCGAAACAACGCTACACAGCCTTTCGCCCTTGCCTATCGCATCCATAACCTCGCGCTGCCAGGGTATCGGCTTCATGCCAATTACATGCTCAGAAAATCCAGCAGGGTCGTTTTGGTAGCGGGTTATAAAGTCTCGCCAAACCTCTTTTGGATTTTTTTCGGGCATCGGTTATTGGTTGCTCATTTTAGCGCGGGGGGGTGTAAATAAAATCCGCCCCCCACCGAGAAAATCGAGGGGGGGCAAAAATTTAACACTTCAGAATTGATTATAAATCAATTGGTGATATCAATAAAATCAATGGCTTACAGCCTTTGGGACGGCTTTTGGGATTAAAGTAGCTCTTTCTTCTAACCTTTCCGGTACTAAGGATAGCGTAGCAACGGCGTCAAGATGCTGGCGTGCGTCGTCGATGGTAACCCTTTGTTTTTCCACCATTAATCCACCTAATTTTGCCAGCGCAACCAATGCCTGAGCCGCAGCCGAATGCTGGCCCGCGACGCTGGCGGCCTCAACCACGCGCCGCAGACCGCCCGTAATTTCCTCTACAGTGATAGCTTGCGCCTCAGCGTTTAGAGCCTTTAGCTCATCGACCATTAGGGAAACTTTAGGGTGTTGTAATAATCGCGTAGCTTCGACCGCTACCGCAGCATCCGACATTTTTTCTACTTTATAAGCCGCACGATAGGCGGCTGAGGCGTTGCCGTCGCATGGACCGACGTACTGCCTCGCAAATTTTTCCTGTTTAATCGTTAATTTTGAATGATTTTTCGTCATTATATATATGGCGCGGTTATTACCGCTTCGAAATAATAAAGAATTTTGGCTTTTTTTCGCACCGTTTGGCAATAAAATAAAATGACTTTTTGTTATTTTTTATGTTGCAAAGTGTGTCAAAGTATGTAAAATCATCATATGGCAATTGTGCCAACTCAAAAAGAGGTGACAAGATGAATAGAGAAACATGGCTCACTGAAGCGGCGCTTAGAATGGAAGCCGCCCTATTTCACCCCCTTAATAAATCATTACCCCAAAAATGGCGTGTTAGTTGTTCTTGGCCGTCTAGCCGTGCAAGCGGCAAGGGCAAGGCTGGCAACATCGGCCAATGTTTTGATCCTAGCGCATCAAATGACAAAACCGCAGAAATGCTTGTTAGTATGTCACAAGATGAGCCGCTGGAAGTGTTGGCAATTTTAGCGCACGAGATGGTTCACGCCGTTGAAGGCATTGCAGCCGGGCATGGTCCCAAATTTCGTAAAACGGCGCTTGCTATCGGGTTAACTGGCAAAATGACGGCAACGCACCCAAGCGATGCGTTTAAACGTGACGCAACTCCCATAATTGAAAAATTGGGTGAATATCCCCACGCCGCACTTGATCTAAACAAGTGCAAAAAGCAAGGCACTCGAATGGTCAAGATGGAGTGCAATTCATGCGGTTACATTGCACGGACAACCAAAACAAACATCACAAATTATGGGCCAACAATTTGCCCATGCAACCACCAGCCTATGCAAACCAAATAATTAACCGCACTAGGGAGGCGCTGTAACGCCTCCCCAATGCTAACCACAAACGATATAGGAGTATCGAAAATGGGTAATCTAGCAACTATCACAGAACCCCGTCCGGCGCTATATGTCGGCACTTATGGCAAATATAACTCAGGCAGCATTAAAGGCGCTTGGTTGTATCTAGACGATTATACAGACAAGGGCGATTTTTACGCCGCTTGCAAAAAATTGCACGCTGATGAAACAGATCCTGAATTTATGTTCCAAGATTCCGACTGTATCCCCAACAGCCTTTATTCTGAGGGCGGTCTTGACGACAAGATTTTTGAATGGTTGGACCTTGACGACGACGAGCGCGAATATGTTCAGGCATATTGGGATTGTATAAGCTCTGACGCTGAAATTGAAGATATCCAGGACGCATACGAGGGAACGCATGAAAGCGAGATTCAATATATGGAGGAATGGCTAGACAGCTCTGGCATGCTGTCAGAAATTCCCGAAAATCTCCGCTATTATTTCGACACTGAAGCCTTTCTGCGCGATTGCAAAATCAATGGCGACGTAAATTTCGCAGAGGGTGCTAATTATACCGTTCACGCTTTCGGGATGTTGTAGCATGACTTCCCGCATCAAAATGCTAGCAGAAACCGCCGCAATAGTCGGCCTATTCTGCGTCCTGTATGCATTGCTATTCATTGCACCAGAGCTTGACGCTGCACTAAGTGCGGCGCTTGGGAGGGTGTAATGGCTGGCTATAACTACTACGAAGGCATGAGTAACAACGCACTTGACGCATACGAGGACGGCAAAAAGCCGTTGTCTCGAATTACTGCGCTAGACCTTAAACTTGCTGGCTGGCGAGGCACCAAGGCGGAAGCCGTGCGCCTAGCTAAGTCTGAGTTTTGGAAGCCGTGCGAATGGCACCACTCAGGCGGCACCTGGTATAACGAGGTTTACTTTTATGATCCTGTTGAATTGGTTGAATCTTGGAACGACGCCACCAATGAGGAGCGTTTAAACGCCCTCAAAAAAGAGGAGCCAAAGGCCGAAGAAAAAAGGGTTAGAGGTGAGTTCACAATCTGGGGTGGCACCAGGCAACGGCCCCGAAAGGTTGGCAGTCAACCGTTTATAGGTACACTAAAAAACAATTGGATATTTTTAGACGATGGCGGCAAGAAAAAGGCTAGCGGCAATCATATTAGATGGGAGGTAGTGTGATGGACACTGAAAAAGGCTATACAGTCGGTTACGAAGCCGGACTAGACGCGATTGATAAAATAAACGAGGTGCTAGGAGACGACGACCCTATGGCGTTAAAAGATGCCCTAGCGGGTATGATGGTGTCGGCTATGCACTGCGCCTACGCTTTTGCCCCCACCGAAGAGGTGGCCGAAGAACTCATCAGCACAGCCCAGCAATTTGCGCTTAAAAATTGGGAGCAAGAACAATGAAAATAATTAAAAATAGCGAAGGTGAGCAAATCACCACTCAAAATATTAGAGATTATTTTGAAGAATTAGAAAGCACAAAAGAGGACGAGGAGCTTCAACAAGATTTGCTCCTACAAATGACCAAGGAACAACAAGACCTTTGTTTGACAATGTACCCCGAAGAACTATCCAAAGATTTTTGGGATAAAATAGTTAATACGGTGAATGAGCAAGAATCTTCTGGCGTCGATTATATTTCAGTTAAGCGGCTCAAATGGTTGGACGAACACAAAGAAAGGAAAAAAATCGGCAAAAGGTTTTCGTCTAAGCAACGTAAAAAACAGGAATTGCTAGAGAGTGGTGCGCTAAAAATAGATTACGATAAGCAAATTCCTGCAACCGTCGAACATGAAGGCGAGCAATTTCATCCTTACGAAGACGAGGATTTAAAAGGTCAAATAGATCAACTGATAGGGTTCGCTGATAATATTTATTCGGAGCTAATTTCAAAACAACTTGACCCAAACGATTGTGATCCTTCAGACGAATTAATTAAGGCTCGCATGTGTATTGAAAATGCGATTGAACGAATGGATCAAAAACAAAGAGAATTGATAAAAGAATGGGAGGAAGAAAATGAAAATAATTAGCACCAAATATAACGAATTTGGGCCTGTGCAGCTACAGGACCATGGCAGTGCATTCGTTGTTAGCTACCCGTCCACACACCCAGACACAAAGGGTTACCAAAAGGAACAAAAGTTTTCCAAAACAATTGGGAGTAATGCTTGGAACGACGCTCAAAAGTTCGCCGCTGAAAAAGCAAAGGAAGAAAGGTCTAGCACATTTGAAGGCAGAATTGAAAAGGTTGCGTGTTCCTATGTCGATTTTAACGAGGACGAAGAAGACTTGTATCACGGTGCCGGTGAGGCTTTAGCCGTCATAAAAAAGAATAAAATTGTTGAGTTGCATTACATGCACGACTTTGCTGACGATCAAGCCAAAGCCTTGTGCCAAAACTTGCTGGATCAACAAAACAACGGTGCTAAAATCTGGCTTGGTATGTGCAGCGGCTATTCTTTTTGCGAACTTCAAGAACTCGACATGGGACGGACGGGCGCTGCAACGGTGATGCGAAAAATTGCATTAAAAAACGCAATGGAGGGATTTTCAAATGACTAATTTAACACCAATGGATATAGAGTATGGTTGAAGAATGACCCCTAAAGAGTTCAAAACAATAAGAATAAATCTAAATCTATCCCAAAGAGGGTTAGCCGATTTTTTCAGAATGGGTAAGCATGGTCACAGAAATATTGCGCGATGGGAAAAAAACGAGCAAGACATCCCCAATTGGGCGATTTTAATCCTCGAAATCATTATTGACGACGAAATACCCGATCTTGAACCATATCGGAACACAACATATTGATTTTACCCAACGCAAAAACAACATATAGGTCTTTAGCCCCCTAGAAGCCACCGTAGAAGCGTAACTAACAAGTCCATGCACCTCTCCCCTATAAAATCTTATCACGCTCGCTGACGCGCCTCTCCGCAAGAAGTTTATACCAAAAACTTAAAACGGCTCTTTCAAATCGACGTTTAATCGTCGCACCGCGAGTTCCCATCAACCTCCCGATCTTTTCCCAAGCTGGCCCCCGCTCCCTTCTCACTTGGGAATGAGCTACCGCCCAGATCAATTTGGCATCATCTGCCTCCATAATCTGAGTTGCAACGATCAATCTGTCATATCGACCAATTTCGACAGCACTGGCATTTCCCAACGCCGGACCAAACTCGTTATATCCATACGCCAAATTTGGATCAGGAGGAATATCGGGCCAAACGACTTTATATCTTTTTTTTAAAACAGAAGGCAATCGCCGCTCGGTCAGCGCTGCCTCAAAAAAGATTTCAATGAGGCCATCCACGTCCTTTGCATCGTCCAAAATTTTGTCATACATTTTGCGTCTCAATCTGATCAAATGCGAGGTGCACGTGCGCCCCAGTTGCGCCCCAAAGCAACTGGTGCGCCCGTGCGCTTGAAGCTAGTACGGTTAAACTGGTGAGGCGCACCTTTTGCGCCCCAAGTGCGCCCCAAATGCGCCCCAACGAAAAACGCTCAAAATCATCAAATTTAGTCATCTAAAAACCCTCTGTAAGACGTTGGAATTTTCGAAATTTCGACAAACAAAGCGCTCTCATCTTTACGTCTTTTTGGGTTGTTATACACATCCTCAAACAACAAACCGGAACACATCCATGAACGTAAAATCGACTTTGCTGACGCCATGCTAACGCCTTCCGCGAGCAGTAAATCACCTGCCCAACGATTTGTTCCACGTTTTTTGGTCAAGATGTAACGCGACCCATCGTCCAATCCGCGTTTAATTTCGCTAATAATTTTCTGCCCAGAAGCACTATTAAGCTCGTCAAATGGGTCTGGCACTGCCCAGGGTGCAAGCACGCCCACGTAATCACCTTGGGCCAGTTCGACAGAATGCCGCTCATACCACAGCGCATTAGCCGCAGGCGCAGACATATTACCCTTCGCATCATCAACACGGATGTACCAGCCACGACGGTCAGCCACGATGCCAAAGGCTTCAGCCTCTTTGTCGGACATCGGCGTGATAGTACGAGCTGACCGCACAGCACCGGCCAGCGAACCGGCTCCTCGCGCTGTGTTAATATCGCCAGCTACAGCCACAAAACCACTTGGCGGCTTGCGCG
>Ga0209337_1003283_pt1 | contig 11429 bp, 12 predicted proteins | sample LinPmetageLP53_FD_184044 | JGI IMG/M metagenome (GOLD analysis project Ga0209337, IMG submission 184044) | Marine viral communities from the Pacific Ocean - LP-53 (SPAdes) (version 2) | ecosystem: Environmental > Aquatic > Marine > Oceanic | place: Pacific Ocean | collected 2010-02-08 | reverse complement strand
GTAATAATACCATCAAGATCTCTAACTAATGATTGTATATTCTTTTGTTCATATTCTTTTGTTGCTCTAGTTAATGATTGTACAATTTTTGCCATTATAATAAATCTGCTAGGCCTCCGTTTTTAAACATAGCTCTGCCACCGTTTGCTGCTGTAAAAGTTCCTGTTGTTGTAATAGACCCATCTTGTAATCCTTGAAATTCATATGGAGTTACTTTGGTTCCATCATTCAACATATTCATTTGGTCTAGGTATGAATTATAATCTTGTTTTTTAAAACCTCTCATCTTAGAAGCATCAAGATCTTTTTGTTGGACCTCGGCAAAATAATTATTTGTAGGCAAAGAATTAGTGTTGTAAGAAAGTTTATCTTCTTCTTTAGTTTTTCTATTTTCTAAAAAATTTCTAAATTTATTTACCCCAAAGTTAAGAGCTATTCCAGGAACATTTAAATTTTTTAAATTATTTAAATAACTAAGTTCAGACCCTGTATCAATTATATTTTTTACAAGTGATTCTGGTGGTTTTTGATTATCTCTCATAGCCCTGTCGTGATTAGCAGTCTGTCGTGCCGTAGAAAGATCACCAGTTATACCACCACCCATGTTAGTGCTTTGACTTATGTTAGATTCATTTCCTTGACTCATACCACCACCTTGTAGTCTTGCTCTACCACCAAAAAAGTATCCGGCTCTGCCACCATCTTTAAGACCATAACCAAAACCTTCTCGACCACCACTATCATAAGCTTGATTATCAACATCTGAAACATTTTGACCCGGCCCTTCAGTAACTCTATCTACAGTACCACCTGATCCGGGTCTTCTACCTAATGATCCTGCTCTTGATTTATCCTGAGAATCTGATTTACCTGCTTTACCAGCTTCTGCGTCTCTTTGCATTTGTCCAGTTAAAACATCACCTTGTATTTGTTTCCTTTCTTTTTTTTTATCCATGTAATAACCTAGTTTTGAAAAATTCTTTTTATTCATTTGATTTGCTTTTGCTATGGCTGCTGCATTTGTTCCTGTATATTGTCCTGTAATAGGATCATAACTAAATTCTTCTTCATTTAAAACTTCACCAGTTATAGGGTCAACAGCATACTTATCAAATATTTTACCACCTTTTTTAGTTAAAGTGTCTGTAAGTTGTCCAGCTTTTTTATCTACAAATTCTCCATAGTTACCGAATGCAGACCTAGTATTGATTCCAAAAGGATCTTTACCAAGTCCTGAATTATTTTCTCCAAATACAGTTGGACCTGTGTAACCCATATTTTGTGCAATGAACGCTTGATCAGCTCTTGGAAGATTACGATAGTTGTCCAACTTACCCATTATAGTTGCCAGTATTCCTGGTTGAAATCTTGGTTCTTGATACCCCTCAGCTATAATTTGATCAGCAGATTGTGGTGTTAAAAAACTTTGTGCTTTACCCATCATAGTTTGTTCTTGAGGAATTGTTATACCAGATCCAATATATTCTCCTGCGTCTGCTCCAGTTAAATTTTGGTCTCTTCTAGTATTAAAACCTAAAAAAGTATCAGAAGGATTATTAAGTCTCTTTTGTCTATCATTAACATTTTTTTGAAAATCATTTAAATTAAAATTACCACCAGTGTAATTATTATCACCACTATTTGTAAAAGCATTTGTATTTACTATACCTTGATCTACAGGTGCCGTTTCTTCTTCTACAGGGAATTCATATGGGTTCTGTAAATATTTTTGGAGAGGTAAAAACTTTATACCTTTTGCTCTTATCTCTGCATCTGTTGCCATTATCTCATTCCTCCTGGTGCAATATCTAATCTAAATGTACCTAGTTTCCAATTTTTTCCAGTACCTGTATTAGATACTTTTAATGCAATTGATCTAGCCCTAAGTCTAGTGCTTTTAAAATTTGTAGTTTCAGTTGATGTAAAATTTGTAGTTGTTGCAGCGGTATTAGGATAGTTTCTTGTTGTAAAACTAACTTCAGTATCCCCTGTCTGTTCTATAAAATCTGGTATAAATCTGCTTATTCTCATCATATATTCACCATCACCTCTTAAGTCAGGGGTCCCTACCGCTTGACCTGTATTACTTCTTTTTTGAGTAATATCAAAATCACCAGAAATAATATTAGCATTAATAGCAGTAACTGCATTGCCGGCATTAACTTGATCGGTCCCTGTTTCGTGCTGGTAGTATATACTACTTCCGTCTACATTACCAGTAACATCATAAGAGGTATTATCATCAGGGTCATAGAGTGTTGCATGAGGTTTTTCGTATACAGAAGAATCTACCCAAGCGGATCTATTTAAGGATCCTGTTGTCCAAATAGGTCTTTCAGTTGTAGAATCTACATAATTATAAGTGACTACTCTATCAACCGAAGTGGCAGCAGCTGAACAATAAAACCAGTTTATTTCTCCAAAAAGATTATTAATACCTGTGTTAATAAAATCTTTAGTTACAGAATTAAGACCAAGTCCAGGATCTACTGAGTAAACAAAATCTTCTACTAAACAAGGCATAGATCTTACCTGACCGTCGTAATTAAAAAAACCATTTTCTGACATCCAATAAGCTGAACCATCAACTTCGATACAAGCATTTTTACCAATCAATCCACAGTTAGTCCCCGCTTGTTGAAATGCAAAAGTAAAAGGTTGGCCTACAAATTGCATTAAAAATATTGCAGTATCGGTCCATACATAAAGAGCATCCCTACCTTTTATAGCAGACATAATCTTAGATCCCGCAGCAAGTCTTTGTGTACCTGCTGTGTTTTCTGCTTTTACAGTATACTCATTAATATTTTCCTGGTTCGAGAATCTAATAAACATACTGTCTTGTGTGGTTTTATCTCCAATAGTAGTTTCTGTTCCAAAAAAAACTAAGTGCCTATCGGGAGTTGATACCACCATGTGACGTGATGCTGTTGGTGCTCCAGATATAATTGTTGCCCGAGTAGCTAACGCATTAGTGGGTGTAGCATCCCATTCAAAACATTCTCCATTGTATATAAGAGCAATTAACTTTGTACCAAAATTATCAAGAACCCATAAACCAGGGTCAAGTGTAAATTGTGTGGTTGAGGAAGCTTCACCCCAGCCGTTGTAATCTGTAATATTTGTAACTGTTGCACCACCACTGTGAGCAGCTTTTGTAGTGCCATTAACTTCTCTTGCTCCCCCGCTTAATATATTTGTTCCTGTGTTATTTGCTGTGTAAGATATATCTTCTGTCCCTATTCTTATGGTCCCCGATGCTGGAAAAGTTGATGAGTTAGTCAAAGGAATATTGGTTACAGCATCATTTATAGTAGAAGCAAGAGTATTGGTTACGGCCCCGTTTACCTCGCCACCAAATAACCCTGAACTCCAACCAAACCCTGATTCTTGTGTAGTGGGTCCTACACTATAATAACAAAGAACAGAAGCAGAGCCTGCATTAGTTACAGGTGTGCCGGCTTCGTTAGTGGTCATTGTAATTGTAAAAGTAGTACTACTTGGTGTAGAAGTTACCATAAATTTTTCATCTTCAAATGTGGTGTTTGTAAAAGTCGACCCAGATAAACCAGAAACAGCATCAAATAATACTATATCGTTATCTAATAAACCATGACGTGACGAAACAGTTATTGTGACTGTTGATGACCCTGCTGTACTTGTAAAATTTGCTCCAGTAATCGTAGTTCTTATGGGGTGGATATCGTAATAATCACCATCTGAAAAAACATAAAGGATTCTATTAGTACCAATTGCAGAATATTTTATACCTATATTATCATTCCAGTTGTGTATAGCTCTTGCGGCACCGGTTAGTTTTTCTGTACCTAATTGTTCCCAGCCGCCTATTTTTTCTGGTGAACCATATCTAAAACGCACGTTATCCCCATCAAACCACTGACCCTCAGCGCCTGTTTCGGTAACTTGTTTGTTGAATCCTGGAGCAAAACCTAATTTTTGTAACATATAAAATCCTTATAAAGGAGACAGTAGGTATGGTGGATTACTGTCTCCATTATAGGGATATATCACCGTTTAAACCAATTTGGAAGACCTAAATGTACACGTTTGTCAAACATATTATCTTTAGCACCTGGTGTTTTACGGTTGTTATAATGAAGAAATACTTGAACACATTCTTTGCCTTTAAATTTATTTCTCCAATGTTCTAGTTCACAACCAGAATAGACTAACATATCTCCTGGTTTTAAATTTATTTTAATACCTTTCATATTTTCTTTTCCAGAGGGCTCGAGATATATAGGCCAATCGTCACCACCAAGATTCATAGTTGTAGATATCTCACAACTAAACCTATCCTTATGTCTTTTAAGTTCATCACCCTTTTTATATATTCTTGCATAGGTATAAGCTGGGTATAATTTTAATCCTGTATTTTTTTCCATTTCTGGTTGGCATTTTAACATTAAAGTTTCCATAGCTATATTAGAATACTGACTATAGGTTTCTGGTATCTGTTCATCTTGTCCTTCGTAGTAACCCATAATATTTTCAAAAGGTGAAATGTAACGAGAGTTCCTACAAGTATCATAAACTTGTTTCTGCATTAAAAAATAATTAGCAACAAAAGCTGCTAGGTCTTTTGATATTACTTGTTTAATAACTATGTATTTATCTTTCTTAAAACTCATATTAAAAATAATTAAAATTAATATTTATTCTTCTATTTTTATCAGTACATGAACTACTAGCATGATCTTTACTAGGATCAAAAAAAACTACTCTATTAGCTTTTGGTTTTACTGATTTTTTACCAAAATAAGTTAAGCCATTATTGTCATTTATATATAATAAACAACCTTTATGCTTAAAAGGATAGTCAATATGAGAAGCGTGTATTTCTTTTTTATTTGTTTTAAAATATGTATTACCTTTTATTCCTATAATACTCTTACATTCAATTTTATCTAAAAAATTTTTTAGTAAATTAAAATAATTACTAGAAGGACTAAAATCTCTATAAAAATTATGCACAAAATAAAAATTATCTTTTTTAGTTTCTTCTTTAGTTATACCATAGCTATGATACCAAGGAAAATTTCCTTCAAGCATAGTTTTTTGAATTTCATTAAAGTATTCTTTTTCTAAAAAATTATCTACTACTTTAAACATCTTTTGCCATCTCTTTAGGAATAGCGGTTATATTCCAATGAATAAATCTAAAAGGTTCTTTACCAAAATCTAATGCAAATTCGTGTTCTAAAAATCCTGGAAATATAATTAATGTACCTGGTGCAGGTTTAAAATGAATTAATTCTGACCCATTCCAAACACCTTTTTGATCTGGTTTCATTTTTAATTTTGTAGCTCTAGCTCCTGTTCTTGGTTCATGAAATATTGGATAAGAAGTCTTGTCACTACACTTTAAAAAGTAAAATCCTGATACGTGTTGATTCCAATGTACGTGTGCTGAATGATGACCACCACCTTTTTTAGCAAATTCTTGAACCCACATTTCAGAAAAAATAGTTGTGTATTGTTGCATATCAAAACCTTGATGGTCTAAATACTCCCAAGACTTTTGTCCAATGTAATTTCTAAAATCTATAAAATCATTGTCAGCTGTAAGTGGCGTTGAGTGATACGATATTCCAAAATCACCAAACTTTTTTATATGTGCTTTTTGTTTATCTCTTGCATCTTCAATATATTTATTAGATGCTTTGTTTAATGACTTTACAAACTCAGGTTTTTGTTCTGACCAAAGAGTTGTGTTAAAATAATTATTTATATTCATATTATCTAAACGGTTTTCCTAAATGCCAAACAACAAGACTATATCTAGTTCCTGATGTTACTGGTTTAACTCTATGCCATACAAAACTAGGAAATACAATAATAGATCCTTTTGGTAAAATCTCTTTTGCTTTTTTTAAATGTTTAGCTTCATCTCTCATATGTGGATCATAGTTTCTAAAATCAAATTCCAGCTCACCACCTGTATATTCTGAACCATCCGTCAACTGACAAGTCATAGATAGTTTTCTAATTTTGCCGTGCTCCGGATTGTTGGTATTTTTTCTTTCATAAGGTTTATCCAAACTATCACAATGCCAATCATAATATTGGTTGTGTTTATATTTTGTAAACTGACAAGGCTCACTTCTTTCCCAATCAAAATTCCAACCAGCATTTTTGTTAGCCATATGAACGTATGGATGTAATTCTTTATATATCCAAGTATCATCTAACCAAACTAAATCTGACTTTCTTTTTATTTGCATATTTTTAATTTGGTCTTTGTTTAATTTTTTATTTTCATAGCCACCAGTTCTAGCCATAACTTCTTCTTGTTGATTAGCATAAGCTATTACATCATCACAAAACTTTAGTGTCAGTGCTGATGGAAAATGCCAGTAATAATTAGGTATATTCATAAGTTATAGTCTGTACAAAATTTAAACTATCTTTCTGATTATTAGTTATATAATACATATTAGTTGATGGAAACATTATAAACATATTATTTGTAAGTTTTATATCCCAACTTTTTCCTTTACGTCTGTTATCTTCATAATGTATTCTAACATTACAATCTTTGACTTTAATGCCATAAAGCATAGTAAAGTCTGGAGAGTTACGCAGATCCACCGGATCAATATTTAATAAAGGAATTGTTGTCTCATTGGGTTTATAGATATTTCCCCACGTTTCTTTGTTAATTAAATTGATACTATACTCAAGACCAATAAAATCTTTTATGTAAGTATCTAACTTATCATAAGTTCTTGAAAACTGTAATTTTCTATCACTTAAATTAGAGTGTAAAATGTGGTGAGATAATTCAATTCTATCTATTTCCCAATCTTTAGGCATTGCTACATTACCAAAATATAAAACTTGTTCGGATAATATTTTTTTAGTTATAAATGATTTCATTGTCTTGTCCTTTGTTAAAACTACCTATCGGTAACACATTAAACGCTATTGAATATCTATCTTCTTTTAATACATTTTTTTTAATTTTATGTTGCAGTTCACTAGGAAAAAGTAATAAAGTATTTTTTTTAGCTTTAATATCCCAAGTAGGTGAAGAATAAATATTTTTAGTATTATTAAATCCTAAATTAAAAAAAGAACTATTAGCCCAATTTTTTATAAACCGAATAGAAGAATTATCTTGGGTATAATAAACCCCACTTATCCAAGTGTTAGTATGAACGTGTGGTTGACTTTGATAATTTTTTTTTACTTTAGTAGACCACGAATTTAAAATTTTAAAACCTTTTGTGTATCCCAGAAAAGTTAAATATTTTTTAATTGCTTTTAAAAAAATTTCTTTTTCTTTTTTTAATTTTTTAATTTCTAATATTTTAACAGATTCAGATATATAACATTTATCTGAATTAATATTATCTCTATATGTAATATTTTTTATGTGTTTTAAAAGTTTATTATTATCTATATTTTCTAAAGACATAGCCAACAAAGGCATTGAAAACAACGGATAAATTATTGATTCTTTCTTCTGCATACCACCACCATTTTTAATTTATGCTTTGCTATCTGTCAAGTCCCAAGTTGTATTTGCTTCATTCCAAACGTAAAACCATTTGTGAGTATCAGCTGTATTTTGTAATTCTTGTTCAGCTGTTAATGCTGGAGCATCACCGATTGGTGATTTCCAAGAAGCTGATGCATTATGTTTTACCCAAGATGCGTGAGGTTTTTTAGGCCAGAAGATTTGATCATTTTCGTCCCAAGTATAACCTATACCTGCGTAATTTCCTCTAAAAGGTGTACCACCATCTTTGTAAACATTACTTCTTGTATTATAGGATGTTTGAATCCATAAATGTGCAGGCCAATTGCTATGTGTTTCTAAATAAGTTTGTCCAACAGTTTCATCTTCAACACCATCGGCATTAAGTATGTCTAAATTGTTTACAACATGTACTGCTAGTACTTCGTTTGTTTCTGATATTTTTGCAAAGTGTGCCATAATATAATCCTATTGAAATCTATACCTTATTATTACTACTCCTGAACCACCATTTCCTCCAGTTCCTGCTGGTGGATTAGTTCCTCCACCGCCACCACCGCCGCCACCTCTATTAGTAACTCCATTACTTCCCGCAGCACATTGCGTAAGTGCTCCTGCTCCACCACTTCCACAAGGAGATGTACCTTGTCTACCGGGTGATTGTCCGTTAGAACCTCCACCACCACCTGATCTTCCTAAAGGACTTCCTGTAATTTCACTAATACCTCCGGTTCCACCATTTCCTGCTGCCGCTCCTGGAGCAGGAGAAGCTCCACAAGTTGTCGCTCCACCTCCACCACCAGCTTGATACTGAGGTGCTGCTCTTCCAACTCCACCACTTGTTCCTTGAGCTGGATTTACGGGAGGATTATTTCCTGATGCACCTGGAGATTGTCCTGCTCCACCACCACCTGATCCTCCAGGTTTTCCTGGTCTACTTTGAGGAGTACTAAAATGTCCACCACCGCCGCCGCCGCCAGCTCCTGTTAATCCTAATCCACTTGATGCTACTCCACATCCTCCAGGCCCTGTTCCACCACTGCCGCCACCACCTACTACTATTGGATAACCTTGTGCTGAAACTACTATTGCTGTTGCAGGAGAAGCTCCTCTAGGTGAAGCTGTATAACAAGTAGCTGCTCCCGGAGATTCTCTATAACCACCGCCGCCACCACCGCCGCCGCCTTCACCAAATCCTCCTGAACCACCTGCTGCACCACCTGCTGATATTACATAATCTACTTTATTATTATCTGTGTCAACAGAAGCTACCGAATTAACAGTAAAAGTTCCATTTCCTGTAAATGTGTGTATTTTAAAATCACCACTTTCTGTAATAGTTCCACCTGTTGCAACTATACCATCAAAAGCAGCACCACCTCCAGCACCAAATCCTAAGACTTGATAACCAAAAGATTTACCTCTTCTGTTTTGTGTATTTTTTGAATTCTTACTTGAAGTAAGTTTATTTTTAATGTCTCTCATATCTAAATTCCTTATGCGTCGTTAGCTGCATCAGTAGTAAAGAGTATTTTGATACCTAGAACTCTAGCATCACCAGTAAATGTATCTCCACCTGCGTTTGCATCTCTAAATAATTGAAAGTAAGTTTGTTGATCTACTGCAGGAGAACCTGCGATTGTAACATCTGAACTTAAAGGTGAAACTTGTTGGTCTAGTCCTGTTCCTATACCAGCATCTGTAATATTTATTGCTGTTCCGTAAACAACATCAATAGGGTCACTGTCACCACAAGAAACTCCCTGTAAACCAAATATACAGTTACCTGTATTTGTATTGCTTGGAGTCCAATATACTTGGTATTGTATTGTGCCTTCATTCCACGATTTAGGAAAAGCTACTGAAAATTGTGCAAATTCATCTGTTCCTGCATCAAAATCTAATACTTTTATATCAGGTCTTGTTGCTGTTGTTTCTACTTGTTGTGCGTCAGCACCATTAGTTGTAGCTCCATACATTGCTGCTGCTGGAACCCACATAGTCTCTGTTCCTGCAATTTTAACTGCAGCTGTTGCACTTTTAAGTACACCTGTTCCTTTAGGGTTTAAATTTATATCAACATTAGTTTCACCTGTTGCTGAAAGAATAGGACCATTGCCTGTTGAAGCATTGGCTAAAGTTAATTCATTAACCGCTGAACCTGTGGCTGTTAAAAGTAATAATTCGTTTCCGTTAGTATCTAAAATTGAAGTTCCAATTTTAGGTGCTGTCAAAGTTTTATTTGTTAGAGTCTGTGTTCCAGTAAGAGTTACATCTCCAGTTGCCCCTACAGTCGCCTCATAAACTCCAGTGTTTGTTGCAACACCATCAAGATAAATAAGTTTATATCCTTTATCATCTGTTGCAAAAGTAACCGTTGCTCCTGAACCAGATACTGCTTTTATTTGTACTGTTTGTGTACCCGATGTACTGTTTTTAATAATGTAAAAATTTTCTGTAAGTAAAGGAAAAGTTACAACTCTGCTTCCTGATATTGATCCTGTTAATTCTATAACTCTTTGTTGAGCAGTTCCTGTTAAAGCACCATCGGCTATTGTTAAAGCAGTTGGTGTTCCTGAATCAGTTACAGCTTGAGAATTGTATCCACCTGTAAGTTGTTCAATTAAACTTAAATTTGCGTTTGTTTTTGTTCCCCAAGTACCAGCATTTTCGCCAGTCGCCATTAATTCTAGACCGAGATCCGTATAAGTTGATGCCATAATTTTGTTCTCCTATTAAGCTACGTGTGTTACATCTGTATACGATGTATTCCCTACTATGTCAACATCTTGATATCCAAGTACAATGAGCTCTCCTACACTAGACACTGCTTCTTGGCCAGTTAATCCCATGATGTCAGCAGGATTAATTGTACCTACAGAAGCTGTTGCAGAAACTCCTGTTAAAGGAACTCCTATTTCAGGTACAATTGAACCTACTGCACTTGTCGCTTGACTACCAGATAAATTTACTAATTCTACTGAACCTGTAGTAACTGATCCAATCCCTGATGTTGCAGAAACTCCTGTTAAAGGAACTCCTATTCCTACGGTCATAGAACCTACGGCTGATGTTGCACCTTGACCAGTTAATCCTATTGCATCTGTTGCAGTGATTAAACCCACGGATGAAGTTGCTTGTTGCCCTGTTAATGTAATTGTTGGTGATATAACAAAAGTAAAAGCACCAACATTTGATGTTGCACTTTGACCAGTTAATCCTATTACATCTGCTGGAGTGATTAAACCTACGGCTGAAGTTGCTTGTTGCCCTGTTAAAACTTCTATACCTTCTTCTACACTACCCCAACCATTTTCACCCCAATCTAAAGTACCCCAACCAGGTCTTAATGAAACTGTTAATGAACCTAACCCTGTTGTTGCTTGTTGTCCTAAAAGAGTAACTGTAGGTGCATCTCCATAACTTTGTGATCCCCAACCAAGTCTCCCCCAACCTTGTGTTATTATATTGGTGTCACCATAATCTGCTTGTCCCCAATAAGAACGTCCCCAACCATCTGTGTTTGCTTGTCCACCCATTCCTGAGTGATTAGTACAATAATAATATAAAGTTGATGGTGCACCGTTTTTAACATCTATTTGAGTGTAAGCTCCAGCTTGTCCCGGAGTTCCATTTGTAGTAACTCCTGTAGTATACTCTGAGCCACCACTATGTGTACCATTACTTGTTGTTGAAAATCTTAAAGGGTGGTTATTGTTAGAACTATCTGATTGATCAAATTTATAAATAAGGCCTGCGCCTATCATTATTGTGTCTTGTTGAACACCATCTATAAAATATTTATTTCCTGAACCGGTACTGACTACCGTTACGGTAAATGTCTTGGCAATTGACATAAGGAACTACCTCCTTATGCTATCCTGACGATTGCTGTTGAAGCCGCTGCTGCGGGAAATTGAATTGT
>Ga0209337_1003282_pt1 | contig 11431 bp, 9 predicted proteins | sample LinPmetageLP53_FD_184044 | JGI IMG/M metagenome (GOLD analysis project Ga0209337, IMG submission 184044) | Marine viral communities from the Pacific Ocean - LP-53 (SPAdes) (version 2) | ecosystem: Environmental > Aquatic > Marine > Oceanic | place: Pacific Ocean | collected 2010-02-08 | reverse complement strand
TGAATGATTTGGTTGAAGAGATTATTGCTGAGATCAAAAGAGATATTGACATAGACAATCTTATGGCTCTACAAGAAACCTTGACCAAGCTTTTGAAAAATGCAGACAATAAACACATACTGACTCGCTACCTATCTGAGTTCCCAGAACTACGAGAAGAGTACAAGGACAAAACATGAATGACCCAGTAAATCCAAATCATTATAAAGATGGCGATATAGAATGTATTGACGCCATTGAATCTAGTATGACACCAGACGGATTTGCCGCTTATTGTAAAGGCAACATACTTAAATACATATGGCGATACGAAAAGAAAGATGCACTAATTGGCTTAAAAAAAGCCAGGTGGTATTTAAATAGATTGATTAGTCTTTATGAAGATTAATAAAATACTCAGCCTCTACAACAGCTAAGGTCTTAGACCTATTCCTTTTAATAATAACTAATGGTTGATGAACTCCGCAATTAGCCGAAGCTTGATCATAGGCCTTCCATATATTTAAAGCTTCTTGGCATTTACACTCGATAGAATAAGGAAAGGCATCTCTTGCCTCTTTACTCATAATTACATCTTCTCCACCAGCACCCATTGATGTTGATTTAACATTTTCTGGATGTATGTCTAGAAGTTCAATAAGTTTGTCTCTAACCCACTGTTGGAGTTTGCGACCTTTTTGTTTTGCTGATTGTGGTTTCATAATAAGGTGCTAGGTTGGGATTTGAGGTGTATTTTACGGAGTACATTTCACCCTAAAGACCCCTAGCGGAGCCTATATACTTATAAAGAAGGCTTGTCAGATTCTCCGCTATCTTCTTGTGCCATGCTTGGCGGTACATCCACTTTTTTAGGTGGTGCAAGGCCATCATCTTTAGGAGTTCTAAAAGCTACTATCTCATTAGTAGTTGCTTGGTACGCAGGATTGTCATTGTCACTATTATCTTTTTCAGAAAAAGTACAGATTAAAGACTTACCTTGTAGATCTTCAGCATTTTCTGGAGGTCTGCTAAGTCCAAGACCCTTCAAGAATAAAGAAAAATCGCTCTTTGCATATCCAGCAACTTCTTCGTTAGGGTGCCATAGACTAAAGTATTTCCTAACAATCCAACCATTAAACTTTGGCTCGTTATGTACTTTTACTTCTAGCTTAATGCTATTGTTACCAGCAGCAGATACATGCTTTGTGCATGTCATAACAACACAATTATAATCACCTTTCGGTATGAAGGGTTCTGATTCCCCAGTTCTAGATTCTAGCGTGTCAAAATTCACATCACTAAAATCAATTTTATCAAAGTCAGACATTATACTTCTCCTTTAAATCCTAACTTGTTAATAATATATGATAGGTCAGGCTTCTCTAAAGAATCCAACTTACCACTCCTATCCTTAGCGATGTAATTAGCGCCAAGGGTTGTTTGCAACCACCGTTCGGTTGACTTTTTACCCTTATCATCTTCGACATCAAATGTTCTTAAACATAAGACTTCATCAAAGAAATAAGGAATTTGTGTAGGCAGTTTAGCTCCAACCATCATTGGCTGGTAGTGTAACGAACCTGTTGTTTCATCTCGTACCTCTTGCTGTTTAGCAATAAATACAACATGTATTGGTAGGTCCCTAAATCTACGCATAGTCTTAGTCATTATCTGAATAACTTCTCCGTATGCTTTCCTTGGGTCCTTGTTTTTCTTAAACTCATTTGCCAAAACAATCTCTGACATTTCTGTCACGCTGTCTAAACAAACAGTATCGTAGTCTAACTTACCACTTTCTAGTAGCTGTGCTATTTCTTCTATTTCAGCAGCTTCTTTGACTTCAATAGCAGTCACATTCTTAGCGTCTTTAATAGATAGAAGACCAGCTTCCATACTTATGACAAGAGTTTTGCCTGGAACGGTTTGACAGAGGGTTGTTTTACCACCACCTGATATTCCGTACACCAGAAGTTTAGCGCCCTGTGAATCGACAAGATCACTTGGGCTTTTTATACGACTTATAATATCGCTCATATATCCTCCAAAAGATAAAATATTAGTATACAGGACGAATTTTCATCTGTATACTTTTAGTTCAAAATAAATTTATTACAAAAAGAAAAATGAGTGAAGTCAATAAAAATCAATGGAAAGTGAATTATTTATACAGGCTTAAAGAGTTATGTAATAAAGATCTTGAATCTTTATACGATAACAAATTAGAGCCAGATTACAAGGAGAGAGAAGTGAAACGTATATCTTTAAAAGATTATATTGCCTATATAGGTAATGCTGGAGCAGCAAAATTATTTGAATGTTCTGAAGCAACTGCATCGTCCTGGAGGTATGGTAGGCGTCAACCATCTATAAAACAGGCTAAGAAGATTATTAAAGCAGCAGACGGTAAGCTAGACTTTGAATCTATCTATGGACCACTTGAAACTACATTTGAAGAATAGTAGAAGTGTTCAACGTCAAAGCAACAGCAGAAGACTCTGCGTTGGATTTAGCGCTTGCCTATGCGGAATCAGGCTTTAGTGTAGTACCTTTACTACGCCATAATAAAGTACCGCCAAGAGAATTAGGTAGCTGGGAAAGGTTTAAAAGCGAACAACCAACAACAGAAGAAATAACAAGATGGTTTAAAGGCCGTAACGATTTAGTCGTAGCCTTAGTGACTGGTAAGTTTCTTGTTATAGATGCAGATACTCCAGAGGCAGTCGTATGGGCTGCAAATAATTTACCTGTTACACCATTAAAGGTAGCAACTGGGAAGGGTATGCATTATTACTATAATAACCCAGAGAATTTTACAACTTATGTCGCTCGCAGAGTTGCTGGTTTTGATCCAGCAAAGTTGATTGATATAAGAGGCGTCGGTGGCTTGATTATTGCTCCATATAATATACATGCTACTGGCGCCATCTATGAACCCCAAGTAATACCAGATTGGGAATTGCATGATACAGGTGACTTGCCAGACTTCTCCCGTGAAGATTGGATTAAAGTAACTGGCGCAGATAAAATTAACGGCAAACCTATAGCTACCCCCCTCTCTCTTGAAGCGGCTGTAGAGGGAAGCCGTAATGATACTGCAGCCAGACTGGCAGGTTATCTTATCGCCAAAGGATTGAATACAGATTTTACGCAATTCTTTATACAATCTTGGAATAGGAATAACAAACCACCCCTAAATGATTCAGAGATAGCTACAACTGTTAACTCTATTATGAAGACCCATGAGCGTAAGAACCAAGCTGCTCCTAGTTACATATCTAAGAACAGAGTTATTAAAGAACCAGCAGAGTTATATTCTCCACCAGGAATAATAAAAGACATCTATGAGTATTCAGAAAAGATAGCACAAATATCTCAACCAGCTTTAAGCTTACAGTCAGCTTTAGGTGTTGGTTCTGTTGCTGCTGGTCGTATGTATAAGTCAGACATGAATAACTTTTCGTCTTTGTATTTTATGTGTATTGCTAAATCTGGCCAAGGTAAAGAAAATACTAAAACGGTTGTTGAGTCTATATTAGATAGTTCTGGTCATATTGATCTTATGGCTGGGGATGGTTATACATCAAGTGGTGCTGTTTATAGTTTATTGCGTCATAAACCGACGCACATAACTGTAATGGATGAGTTTGGTAAAAGATTAGAGAGTATAGCCAAGTCATCTAACTCTAACAAAGAAGACGCTCTGCAAGCTCTTATGGAAGCCTGGGGTCGTTGTCACGGTACTATTAGACCAGATAATTACTCTCTTATGAATATGTCTAGCAAACAACAGCAAGAAGCTATGGATAGGTCAACAATAAAACCAGCTATAACACTTATGGGTATGAGTGTGCCAAAGAATTTTTACGGTGCTTTATCTACAGGTAGAATTGTAGATGGATTTTTAAATAGGTTTATTGTTGTAGAGTCTAAGCTACCAAGAGTTGTAGGCAGAATGGTACCCTTCATGGAACCATCTCATGCTATATGTGAATGGGTTAGAAACATGCGACAGACTAAAAATGAAATGGAAGAGCTTGCTAAAAACAATTCAGAGATGGATTTTAAACAACGTGTACTTACTTTTGATAATGAAAGCAAAGAGTTATTAACTAAACTGGCTTACAAACTAATAGAGGAACAGGATCTTTTAGAGAAAGATGGTTTAGAGGTATTGTTATCTAGGACTAGGGAAAAGGCTATGAGGTTGGCTCTGATATGTGCATTAGCTGATAATCCTAAGACTAATATTATTAGAGGTGATATAACTAAATGGGCTATTGATTATGTGTATTATTACGATCAATTGCTTGTAGATAATTGTGAAGATAAAGTTGCTGGCTCTGAGACAGAAGGCAAGATTAAACAGGTGTTAAGCTTTATTAGGTCTCAAGGTGATATAGGTATCAGCAAGCGTGATATAGATAGGCGTGAGATATTTAGAAGTATGAAGTCATACGAGGTCAAAGAGATTATAGAAAGACTCAAGAACTCTGGAGAAATCCAAGAGAAGGATGTTAAGACTAAATCAACAGGTAGGCCAACAAAACGTATTGTTGCAATAGATCCTGAGTTTTTTGATGACTAAGCTAGTCCTTGAAGTCCTTGATCTATTTGATTACGTCTGTCAAATATTTCTTCGTTAGCTGGATTTCCACCTAACAAACTTCTGCTCATGGGTGCTTGATTTTGGGCGCCAAGATTAGCAGAGGTAACTTTTGGCAATTCTAAAGGTGTTACAGCTATAGGTGCTTTAGGATCAACTCCTTCATCTTCAACTCTTTGCCTAGTGTATTCAACTCCCTCTCTAATAGCATCTGTAGGGATTTGTGTTCCAACAGCTCTCCTTATAGGTTGTCCAACTCCAAGAGCTTGATATAAGTTAGGCAATTCGTTTTGCATAAATACTTTATTTGGTATTCCACCAGATAACCATTTAACAAAACTCGGTCTTCCTAAAAACCAAGCCATTCCCCTTAAAGCTCCAAATTGAGGCAATGATTGCAATGGTTGGAATATTATTTTAAATAATAATCCTTGGGTAAATAGGCCACCACCAGTAGATGCTCTTTCTCCTCCAACAGCAAACTTAGATTTTTTAGCTGCCTCTCTTAATGCTTTAAATTGAGCTTCGCCAAAAGTTTCTTTAAGAACTGCTTCTCCATACCCAGAAGGAGAAAACATAGCGTCATAAAATTTACCTTCATTAAACAATTTTTCAATAACATCATCTCCTGGTTGAACATAATCGCTTAATAATTTTCTCATTGCAGACTGTTGAAATTGTTTAAACTCTGTAGAATCAGGTCCAAGTATTTGTTTTACCTTTACAATATCTTCTGAGTTACCTGCTTTAAATAAAGTATTAACTATATTTTCTGAATCTATATTGCCGTTTTGTATTTTTTTAAATACTTCTATTTTTCCTAATTCATCTAACTCTGTACCAGCATTTACTTTGGCCTGTAGATCTTCAATAATGTTATCTACATTTTTTGTTCCTGTTAATAGTCTTTCAAGCTCTAAGTTATTACCTACTGCTACCAAATCATCTGCTTGTCTTAAAGCTCTTATTAATTCATTTTTTTTAGTAGATCCAAATAAAACATCACCCGTTGTTCCGTATCCTTCTATAGCATTTGCTATCTGTCTATAGTTTGTTTGCGCTCCAGATCTTTGTGTTTTTTGAACAATCTCTCTTACAAATTCTCTTTGTAAAACTCCTCGCACTTCTTCAGAATTTTGAAATGCTGGATTTTTTATATCTATATCCGCATTTGCTAATATATCACTTGCCTTATCATCAAGCTCCAAAGTGCTTCTTGTAGGTGCTTTAGATTTATCAACTCTTCCTGATCCTTTAACTCTAACTTTTTGAAAAGCAGATGTATCAACATCTAAAGTTTCTAAAAATCTTTTTACTTGATCGCCATTATTTTTTTTAAAAACAATATTTGTTAAAATTTTATCTACGTCATGGCCACCAGCTGCAGCATCAAACATTATTTTTTTAACTACATTTTGGTCAAAAGCTTGCATGCCTGATGAGTAAAATTTATTAGCTATTTTGATTGAAGATATTTGAGCTTCTATTTTATTAATATCTATTTTGTTATTGTTGGTAATATCAGCTATTACTTTTTGATGATAAGCCGCATCTCTTTCAAGTTGCTTAACGCCTTGTAATGGAGATACAAAATCAGGATCATTTACTAAATTATCAAGATTAGTTTTTATTGGATTTATTTTTGCTATAACATCTGAAACTTCTTTTTTAGCTTCTGCTACTCGAGTCATACCAAAATTATTATCTCGAGCTAATTCTACACCTAATTCAGCATCATTTAACTCTTTTAGCAAGGGATCTAATTCATCTGTTAATTTTTTTACCGCTGTTTTAAAAACTGGTGTTTGCATATCTAATAATTTTTTAGCAGCTATATATCCTTCAGTTCCTGGAGTGGCAAGTTGACCTAAATTAGCTTTTGATAAACTTTTTAATTCTTCTATTTGAGCTGGAATTATATTATCTATAGCATCTCTAGATTCATCTAAATTTTTTGTAAAAAACTTTTCTAAACTTTCAGCAGCAAAACCTTCACCATTTTCTAACCTGGCTAATGTTTCATCTATAATGGTTAACATATCGCTTCTTTGAGAACTTCCTAAAGATGCAAACTCTGCGCCAGCTTCTGTAATTCTGTTTGCTGATGCTAGTCCTGATCTTAATTCTAGTAATTCTTGTAGGCTTAATTTTTTTCCTGTTTTATTTATTAGAGATTGAAAATCAGATAATTGCGCTCCAGCTTTTGTAGGATCTAGTTTTCCAGATGTATCTAAAACTCTAGAAGTTAAAATGTCTACATACTCTTTAAGAGGGCTTGCATCTATAAACTCTGCCTGTCTTCCCAAGCCTCCTTTAGAAAAAATCTTACTTCCCTCAAGAGCTGTACCAACTTTAGGATTTGGTATTTCAAAGAATTTACCAATTTCTTCATATATGGTTCTTTGAGTTTCATCCCAAGCTTTATAACCATTATATGTTGCTTCTCTTATTTGTTCTCCAGCTTGAGTTGTTGAGGGCGCAGAAAAAGCATCAAACTCTGCTAATATTCCATCGTTAACGCTCTTAACATTATTGTTGGCTTTATCTAATTTTACATTTAAGTCATCAAATGCTTTATTCAGTCCAGCTTTCAAACCTTTACCAGCTGTTAAATCTGCTGTCGAGTCACCATATCCAGTTTTTATAATGTCATCTATTGATGTGCTAAAGCTAGAAGACAAATCATTTGTTGATCTAATTAAATTATTGGTGTCTGTAATTAAAGAATTTCTTATACCAGTTTTTCTTCCTTGATACTTAGATACAGTTTCTGAAATACCTTGAAATAATCCAGATAAAGGACTATCTAAAGCAGATATAGCTACAGCTCCTTTATAATTTTTTCCTGTCAAAGAATCTGTTACTCCTTTTCCAGCCATTGCATCTGCCATTCTTAAATCATCCGCCCCAAGAGGCCCTTTACTTAATGCTTTTTGGCCAAAGGTATATTTTAAAAACTTACCGCCTAAACTAAATACTGCTTCACCTGCTGCTCCAATAGCAGCTTCTTTTGCTAGTATTTCTGCAACTTCGCCTAAGCTATTATCTTGCAAACCAGCTACATACTCTGCAGCTTCTTCAGAAGCTTTACCAGCCGCTGCTCCTACTCCCGTACCAGCAGAAATTTTTCCTATATCGCCAAAAGTGGTTTGTTTTAATCCAGGATATTTTGGTTTTAATTTACCTCTAGTAACAATAGATCCTGCTATCGATCCAATAATAGGTCCATATATACCAGAAAAATCAGCAAAATCATTAAAGCTGAGTCCGCTTTCATCTATAACAACATTTTTATTTGAAGTTGGATTAATTCCAAGTTTTTCTAAACCTTTTTTTGTTAAAGCTAAATCTCCTCTACTATTTCTAGTAAAACCCTCTCCACCAACAGCTTCTTCTAAAATTCTTTCTTTACCGCCCATGCTTTCCATAGCTCCAAGCTTTGCTCTAAGCCAAGGCGCATTGACACCTGATTCATAATCAAATTGTTCTTTATCAAACTTAGTCGCCATTTTTTTGGTTTTGTCATCTATAAAACCAACTTCTCCAGAATTATAATATTCTATAGCTCTAGCTTTAGCATACTCTGGATCGTCTGTATCTACCTTAATAAATCTAGCGTTTGGCAGTCTTACTTTAATAGCCATTATTGAATTACGGTTGGATCGTCTGCAATACTAACTTCGTTATTCTCTACAATGTCTGCAACTGGAACATAGTTAAATTCAACTTTCATTTCATCTAATTCTGGAATCCTGTCTGAGTAACGTCTATCATATATTTTTATATATCTTCTTTGTTCCTTTATAGAGTTGTTTAAATTTGAGGTTACGTTGTTTAATAATTCTATAATATCAGCTCTGTTTGATACTGTGCTTTCAAGATTACCAAGAAGCTCTTTAATTAAAGCTCTATCAGCATCAGAAATAGTTTTACCTTTTTCATCTAATAAATCTTGAACCATTCTAGCTTGTAAAAATTTAACAATTCCTACAGCCTTAGATCTGTCTAAAAGAGTTCCATCTTGACCAAAAGCACCTTGAAACTGCGCTCTTACCCCTTGAAAGAAACCGCCTAAACCACTAATATTTTTAGATGGGTCTAATAACATTTCTTTAAGTTCTACAATTTTACCATTTAAAAGCAGCGATCCCTCTAAAGCACCTACCTGCTCTCCATAATCTTTAATTACATTCATAACAGTAGTTTCTTTTAATTCTTTTGGAGTATTTTTTTCTGCTTCTTCTTTTAAAAATTTTGCGTATGCTAACTCTTCAGCTTCATCAGCGTCACCAACTTTAGATGCTGCATTTGCGGCTCCTATAGCAAGACCATCTGCTAAATTGTTTGTACCAGCCATAGATAAAGCCATTTCTTCTAAAAATATATTGGCGTTTCTTCCTGTTTTTTCTTTTTTTTGTTGTTGATATGCTTCAGATTGTTTTGTATCAAAACCTTGAATCATATTTATTACATCTTCAATATTTTTTATTTCTTTTTTTATACGATCATTGTCTGCTTTTTTCTTTTTCTTATCTAAATCTTTTTTATTTTTAGCCTCAAGTAAATCTATTTCAGTTTGAACATCATTTTGATTGATAGCAGTAAAAGGTAAATTTTCCTCATTATCATTATCAGGTAAAAAAGTTGGTGCTGCTAGAGTTGTTACAGCACCAGTAGTTGTTACAGCTTTTCCAAGGGGAGTAAGTTTAGTAACATTTTCTGTAATTTCTTGAAAGCCTCTTGTTGGGCCAGCAACTGAAAAAGGTAATTTTTCCGCGACATATCTTCCTGTACCTTGAGTCGTATTTCTAAACAAAGAACTTCCTATTCCTTTTAATATTCCCCTACCCATAAAAATATCAAGTCCAGGAGTAACAGCTTTAAGGCCTCCGTCATCAATAAATCTTATTGGGTTTCCAGCCTCTTCATGAATAAAAGCATAAGTTTGCTCATCTATACCGTATCTGTCTAAAAAACTAGCAAATCCAGGATCTAAATTACGAGATCCTTGACTAAGAGTAATGCTAGATTGAATATTACCATTTTCATCTGGTTTTCCTAATTGACTAACATGACCTTCATACATAGGCAAAACCTGTGATTTACTTTCAACAGATGTATTGTTGCTAGTCTTTTCATCAGTGCTTGCAGAGTTTATAAACATGCTTCTATTTTGTGGAGGATTCATTATGCTGTAGCGCCTCCACCGTATCCACCAGAAGTATTACCACCTTGTCCTTGCGCAGCTATTTGAGCTTGTAAATCAGCTATTTGTTGTTGATATCCGCTTACATCTGTAGCTCCAGGAGCGCCTTGTCCATAAGGATTAGCAAAACTTCTGTATGTACCTAACATAGCAGCTATACCAGCATTTCTAGGATCATTTGGCTCTCCATACTGAGTGTTAACATTTTTAAATCCAGGCTGATAGCTAGGCATAAATTGTCTCATATAGTCTACGGCTTTAGTGCCAGCAAATCTGTTTTGTTGATCTGCTTGGTATCTAGCATCTATGTCAGCTTGTCTCATTTGTCTAGCATCTCTGTCGAGACCCATTAATTCGCTTCTTTCATCTCTGCCATATTGTTGATACATGCCTCCTAAATTACCCATTTCTGAACCATATGAAGCATAATCTCTTCCAAGACCACCAAGATCTCCCATGACTCCTCTAAGATCTCCAGCTGTTCTTCTAGATATATCTCCTCTTCTACCACCTATACCCATCATGTCTCCAGCAAGATTTCTTCTGGCACCTGACATATCTCTACCAAGTCCAGCTTCAAATGCTCCAGCTCTTTCCAAAGCACCTCTACCAAATCTTGATTCATCTATAGCTCTACCTTGAGCTGTATCAAAACCTCTAGAACGTATGCCAGATAAAGCTTCACCTAAACCTCTACCTAAAGCAGCTCTTCTTTCTTCAGCTCCAAGCTTAGCTCTAGAACCAAAAGCAGATTGACCGCCTGATTGAATGTCTCTTGCTCTTTGGCCTATGTCGGCTATCTCGCCTTGTTTAAATACGTCATCTATTGTTTGTTGTACTACTTGGTTTTCAAAAGGATTGTTGTAAGCAGCTGTAGAACGTGGGTCAAATCCTCTTAAAGAAGCTCTTTGAAAGTCTCTAGCAGATGGTCCTTGTCTACCAAAACTTGATTGCAAATCTCTAAATCCAGCACCGTATTGATTTTCTGCTCGGGAAATATAAGGTTGTTCCATTTCTCCAGCTCTTCTGTAACCTTCTGTGGCTTCATTTAATAAACCTCTTCTATCTCCAATAGTACCCATACCTTGCAATAAAGCATTTCTTTGAAAGTCTAAATATGGTTTGTATCCACCTATGCCAGCATAAGCTCCTTCCATTGCTCTATTAGCAAATGGTGAAAATCCTGCTACATCTTTGGCTTCAAAAGGTGTTCCGTATGCTCTGTTAGCAGCTCTTCTTCCTTCGCTTAGTATTCCTTCGTAGTCTGGGCTACCAAAATAAAACTCTCTTAAATTAGGATCGCTTATTCTTTCATCTGTTGTAAAAGATTTAGCAACAGGAACCATTTGATTGGTATTGTTATAGTATTGGGGTTCTGCCATTATATTGCCTCAAATATGTTCATCAGTTCACGCATGTTTTTTACGCCTTTTTCTCTAGAAGCTTTACCACCTTTAATAAGCTCTATACCTGATTTTGTTTTATTCATACCAAAAGCACCTGCTCCACGTGTAGCTTTGGCAGTCATTACAAACTCACCATCACTTAACATCGCTGGTATATCATCTGAAGTTCCTGTTCCAGGACCTGCTGACTCACCACCATCACGCATATCTAATTCCTTAATTGCTGCGCCACCTTGA
>Ga0209337_1003280_pt1 | contig 11436 bp, 3 predicted proteins | sample LinPmetageLP53_FD_184044 | JGI IMG/M metagenome (GOLD analysis project Ga0209337, IMG submission 184044) | Marine viral communities from the Pacific Ocean - LP-53 (SPAdes) (version 2) | ecosystem: Environmental > Aquatic > Marine > Oceanic | place: Pacific Ocean | collected 2010-02-08 | reverse complement strand
CTCGCATTGGAGTACTAAGTAATGTTTACTTTTCTGATGGTAACTGTTTATCCCCATTACAATATGGTGCATCTAACTTTCATTCTAGCATACATTGTGACGGATGTGTAAATGAAAATGTACGTTACAAGGATACTTATATTATAGATTGTGATCATATTAAAACCTCTTTTGCTACAGGTAAAGTGTGCATAAGTTATATGGCCTTCCCTATAGATGAAGAATGCTACCCTCTTGTACCAGATGATATAAGTTACAGGGAGGCTATGTTTTGGTATATCTATAAAAAGCTTGTTCTTTCAGGAACTCCAGGTAGAAACCCTAAGATAGGATACGAGTACGCAGAACAGATGTGGCAAGTTTACTGTACACAAGCACGTAACGCTGCTAACTATCCAGATATAGATAAGTATGAATCTTTTATGAATCAGTGGGTGAGACTTGTACCAGATATTAATGCTCACCATTCTTTCTTTGAGACTTTAAATGATAGAGAGCAATTTACAAGTGATAACTTTTAAACTATGGCGGAAGATAACACTAAAGATACCTCAAGTATAAGGTATGTACAAGGTCTGTTTAAAGACACATCTCACCTAGATCAACCTGCAGGTACTATACGATACGCAAAAAATGCTATTATAAATAGAGCTTATGGATCTTTTTCTAACGAAGAAGGAAATACTCTTATGGCTAGCTTACCAGATTATAGTACTGTAATAGGAACTATTAACTGTACAGATAATGCACTTGTAATATTTATTCGTGTAGAAAACCCTTTACTTCCTGCAGATACTACCTGTCAAATAGGTTTATACACAGAAGGATTATACGCTACACTTTTAACAGTCCCTGAAGAAGACCCAGACCCTGCTTTCTTTAGACCAGGAAGAACTTTAAATTTTCAAAAATCTAATCCTATAGAAGGAACTTTTGTAGAGCAGATAGATGGTGATGATATAGTATACTGGACAGATGATTTAAATCCTCCTCGAACTCTTAATATTAGAAGACAGCAAGAAAGTGGTATCACTCAAATATATTCTACAGCTATAACTACTGATAATTTTAGATCGTATATAAATATATTAGATCTTTTTCCACACTCTGGTAGAGTACCTCACGTAGAGCTTGATTCTGTTAATATGGGGGGAGCATTAAAAAGTGGAACTTATTATTTAGCTCTTGCATATACTGATGATGATAATACAACTACAGATTTTATAACTGTAGCTAACCCTGTATCTATAGTTCCTGCTACAGAAGGAATATATCCTATCGAATCTTATGATGGAGCTCCTGCAGATATCCCAACTGGAAAGTCTATATCATGGACTGTATCAAACATAAATACTAACTATAGATACATTACTCCAGCAGTAATATACAATACAGGAGAAGGTAAAAAAGCTAGAAAGTTAGTAGACTTAGAAATAAAAGATAGGGGGCAATTTAATATTGTATACTCAGGAGATGAAAATACCGAGCTTTTCTCTGTAGAAAAAATTGTTGTAGGAACTGCAAAATATGAAACTGCAAAAACAATATCTCAATTAGATGGAGTACTCTATTTGGGTAATTTAAAAAATAGAAAAGCTCTTGGGTATCAAAAGTATGCAAACTTTATAAAGCTAGCATCTGTAGTAAAAGAATTTAATCCATTTGACCCTTATGTTCTGTCTACAAATAATCTTATGAATAAGATTACTGGACCTTCTAATAGTAGGGATCAAGGATATAGAGATGATGTAAATATATTTAAAAATAAAGGTTACACTCGAGAAGAAGTATATGCATTCTACATATCTTTTATCCTTAGAGATGGAAGTATGAGTGAAGCATATCATATTCCAGGAAGAGCTCCTATGGAAGGTGTACCTGTAATTCAGGTCCCTGAGCTTTATAATCAAGATTACTGGAATCCTATTCCTGGGTATGTAAATGAAGCAGACCTTATAAATACTCAAGGGGGAACTGATTATTTTGCAATGAATATTACAGGGGGAGCTTGGACAGGAGAGTTACTATCTCACTTTTTTCATTGGTATGATTTTTCTGCTGTAAGTAATTCAAATTTAAACAGTAGGCAAATGAACTACTGGCACAATCTAAACGAGTTCTATCCTAACTCTGAAGATTCTGATGTTGTAGATGCTGCCAGTCCTAGCACTTTATATACATCTTTAAGGGATACAAATGTCAGACACCATAGATTTCCTTCAAATTTAAATGAAGAAAGAACTACAGTGGTTTCAGACAATACTCAAGAAATGATTCAAGAAAATACTAAACAAAAAAGAGTATGGTATTTTTATTACGCAAATAAAGTAAATCATGACCTTGAGCCAGGCGGAATTAATTATGAAGTTAAAGGATTTTTTCAAGCTTCTACAGACTGTCAAAGTGGAGTAGATGCACATAATTGGGCGGTAGATACTGTTGGTATAAGTTTGATGGATAATGGATTTAATGCTCCTTCTATTGTAGGTGATAATATGTGCACAGTATCTGATATAAGTTGTTTTCCTCCAAATCATGAATATTTTCGAGATCCTAATTGTTTAGGAGCAAGTTGTACTCCTGAGTTAATAGAATTTAGAGCTGCTCAAACTATACCAGAAGTAGGCACAAAAGTTTATCTTGGATGGAATGGTAGAGACGCAACATTATGGTCTAACGACGCATGTGATATGGTAGGAGTAGGGTATGTTGTAGAGTCAAATGGACCAGATCAACTTTGGATTAATGATAATTGGTTTAGCGACAATACACTGACTTGTGTACCTGAAACCAGGAGAGGATTATTTGAGCCAGCGACTCCACCAAGCCCGGCTTTTGTAGTCTGGGAAGAATGTGTAACAGGAATAGATGCTAATGCAGCTGTAAGACTTGAGCATACTGTACAGCCTTTAGGATTTAAACTAAGTGATGTAAAAGTACCTGAAGATATATGGAATCAGACACAAGGTTTTAGAATATATCATGCAAAGAGGAGTCACGAAGACAGAACTGTACTAGGACAAAATCCTATACACCCTATGGCAAGTTTAGCCGGTGTAGAAACAGCTCATTGTAAAGGATTTGATGATAGTGCTTTAACAGGTGATTTTGTATCAGGAGAGTCTGAGTTTATAATGGGTGCAGGTATACCTATACCTAGAAGACCTGAATGGTTTGTAGACGGATACTCTTTTCATGATTTTTATCTTCTTAATGGTAAAAAAGATATTAGTTCTGCCACACACATTAAAATTCAATATGCATTGTCAATGATGCAATGGAAAGGCAATGTAAAGTATTACGAAGATGAACTTTTTGCAGATTCTGATTTAGGAAGTACAGGAACACCTATATGTTTAGAACCTGTAAGTTACACTGCATTCTTTGCATCAGGTAAACATGCAAGAATGCCTTTTTATCATTTAAATTATATAATACAAGATAAAGCAAAATCTTATATACCTGGTGGACAGTGGTTAAAGTCTAAAAACTTAGGGTTTGGAAAAGAAATTTACAATAAAGGAGGAGAAACTTTTATAGGTCTTCAATTTACTCAAGCCCCTCCTTTTACTTTTAGTAGACCTACAGATCCGGGATATGCATCTTGGAATTATGATTTGTATCAAACTGACCCTGTAGATGGAGAAGATATGCAATGGAACGGATACACTGAAGGTAATCCTTTACTTCAATGGGCAAGCGAAGGAGATAATACCGGGCTTCAATATTTATTAGTGAATCTAAAAGCTTTTAAAACAAATGTTTATAATTCTTTCGATAAACAAGATCTTATATGGACAGGATTTGAAGTTATAGGAGAAGACTACAATAATTTTAAAGTTGGAAATCCTGTAAGTAATACTGCTCCTAATTACACTACAGAAGATATATATGGTGGAGATACTTTCATATGTAGACACGGATATAGAATAACTTCTAGATTAGAAGCTAGATTTAATTCTGGAGGTTTTCCTGCAAGTAGAGATTTAAAATCTGGATTTTTTACAATAGTAGAAACTACAGATAACATAAATTTTAGGCATATAGAAAATTATGATTCTACATACTTTCCAGGAGATAGTGCAGGAACTTTATTAGATATTAAAGCTGATATAGATCTTACAAATGCTCCAGATATGACCACTGGGAATATGAAATACAATGAAGCATATTCAGAGGTTAATGACATTAAAGGAGTAGTTCCAAACTCTATTACGACTAATACTGTAGAAAGTCTACCTGCAAGAGTTATACGATCTGATAAACTCCAAAGAGATAGCTTAATAGATACATATAGAGTATTCCAATTTGATCAGTATAGAGAGCTCCCTACACATAAAGGAGAGCTTTGGAAGCTTGTAGCTGCAGAAAATCTTATGTTCTTTCAAATGGAAGACACTCTTTATAAAACTAAGGGTAAACAAACTATGCAGCTTGGAGATGGATCTAGTGCTTATGTAGGAAGTGGAGATATTTTTGCTCAAGATCCAGATGAAATTGTAATGGCTGATACAGGATATGTAGGTACAAGAGCTCAAAGAGCTTCGGTAGTTACTCCTTATGGTTACTTTACTGTAGATATAAAAACTAGGAAAGTGTTCTTAGTTGCAAAAGCTACACCTTTAGATCTTACCACTGAAGAGTATGGTATGAAAAGATGGTTCCAAACAAATATTCCTTTTGCATTAGAAGAGTATGGGTTTGATGGTCTTATAGATAGTCCTATAACAGGCATGGGACTTCATGCAGTATGGGATGAAAGGTACAATAGAATCTTACTTACAAAAAGAGATTTAAAACCTACAGAGTTATTTATTAGTAGTTATAAAGGAGTGTTTGAAACTACAGGAAGGCTTGGACTTATGGAACATCCTGCAGGATCTATAGGTTTTGTAGATGGATCTTACTACATACTTCAAGAAACTGAAAGTGTTTTATTAGGAGTTACTACAACTCAAATAACCCCGACACTTTTAACTCTTGATCCTGACTCTGGAGATGTACTTTCTAGTAGGCTATTTGATCGTACTGGATGGACTGTATCATTTACAGTTTCAAGAAATGGTAACAAGATGGGTATGTGGACATCTTTCCATGACTATATACCTTACATATATTCTACTGTAGGTATAGACTTTTATTCTTTTGTCCAGGGAGTATCAACTTCTGTAGATAAAGGAATTTATAGGCATGATAGAGGATCTCACTTTGGAAAATTTTATAATCAGACCCCTTCTAGATTTGAAGTAGAAATTGTACATAATGTACAAAGAGGTCGCAATAAACTATTTTATAGTCTTAACTGGTTAGCAGATGTATTTGAACCTCAAGCATCTGGAGGTAGAGATATCAAAGATTTTAACGCAGGATTTACTTCGTACATCGTATATAATTCTGATGCAAACTCTGGAGAAATACCTTTAGAGTACATGATCAATACAAGAAAGACTGGAGGATCATGGAAAGTAAATCAATTTAGAGACATGTCTCAAGAAGTATCTGACACTTCTATTTACTATACAGGTTCTCCTTTTACAGGGGGTAACTATGGTATAACAGGAGTTACAGTGGCAGGTACAGTTACTACAAGTGTAACTACAGCAGCTCCTTTATCAATGTTTATTGTAGATGGTATGAATGAAACCTTTAATACTGACTATATAGACCCGGCAAAACTTTGGAATAATCAAGGTAAATTTATAGATAGGTTTTTAGCTATGCGATTAATCTGCAATAACCTTGATAATAATTTAATAAATTTGTATAATACTGAAAGCCCCTTTAGAATCCAAGACCGATGAAAAAATCTCAAAAAAAATCACGGAAAAAATCTACCTCAAAGCTTTACGCTAAGTACGGTGGTATGCATAAATATAAGAAAGGAGGTAAAGTTCCTAAATACGAATTAGGTTCTGATCAATATAGCGGTACATCTCAAAATTTAGTGCAGACAAATACTGGTACTACAGAAACTACAGGTACCACAGGTACTACAAATGCCACTCAAACTCAAGAAGTCCCAAAAAAGAGATATGAAGGAGCCAAAGGTATGAGTACTGGAGATATAGCATCTAATGCTCTGGGAGTAGCAACAGGTGTAGGGGGTGTTGTTACTAGCGCTATGGAGGATACTAGAGTAAGTAAAGGTCAGAGGCTTAGTCAAAATTTAGGTAGAAAAGTTTCAGGTAAAATAGGAGGTCTTCAAGGAAAGAGAAAAGATGCAAGAATTGCAAAAAATGTAGGTACTACTATAGCAGCAGCAGGAGCATTTATCCCTTTAGCCGGTCCTATTATTTCTGCTGTAGGAGGAGCTATATCAGGAATTTCTGCAGGGTTTGAAAATAAATATGATAAAGATATAGCAGGTGCGTATGGAGATTACGAGGGGCAGCTTAAGCAGCGCGATATGATGGAAGATAATGCTGCTAAAAAAAGAGTGGAAAATGCTAAAATGCAAGAATACGATTACTTTTCTGGTATGGGAAATACTCAAAGCGCTAGAGATGGAGGTCTATTAAAGTATGGGTATGGAGGCAAAATGGAGTATCAGAAAGGAGGTGAAAAAGACCGTAGAGGAGTTAAGAAAATGACAGAATTTTCAAATAATTTTATCAAAGTTGCCGGCTCTCCTGTTCAAGGAGTTGTTACTGTTGCAGATAAATATATGAAAAGCCAACATCCAGCTGTAGCTAATTTTCCTTATGAAGATGCACTTAATTACTATATAAATCCTATAACTGAAAAGGGAGGAAGAGGAATGAAAAAACTTGACAATTTTTTAGATAAAACGGAAAGACAAATAACAGATACTTTATTTTCTAAAAGTCAAGAAAAAGGTAACCAAGCTGATAGAAAAGATGGTCTTAATCAGTATAGAACAGGCGGTAAGCTACCTAAAGAAGTACTTGAATCTAGGTTAGAGTCTCACATGTCAGATTCAGAAGCACAAGACTATATTGATAGTTATAAAAATGGAGGTCTTTGGGCTAACATACATGCTAAAAGAGCAAGAGGTGAAGCACCAGCAAAACCAGGGGATGAAGATTATCCAACAGCAAAAGCTTTAAGAGAATCTAAGAGAGATGGGGGACTTATGAAATATCAAGAAGGAGGTTTCATGAGTCCTGCAATGGATTTTTTTAGAGATGGTGGTGAGACTGATATAGTATATCAAGATGGAGGAGCAGGTATAGTAACTCCTGCACCGGGAGCTCTTACAAGAATTGAAGGAGGCGCTGACCACGAAGAAAAAAATAACTTAGGAGTTAAAGGAGTACCTAACGGTGTACCTGTAGCTTTCGACGGTAATGAAGTACAAGGAGAGGTAGAAAACAGAGAGGTCATAGATGATACTTCTATGACAGAAGAAATTCTAGAAGCTTCTACTAATAGAGGTGGAGGTCTTGCTAAAGGACCTTACATGTTTTCTGAGGATATGGGTGTAGATGGATCTAGAGGTAAAAATAGAACAGGTCCTAGCTATGCTGATGCAAGAATGATGATAGCTAAACTTCCTCCAGAGCAACAGATGGAAGCTACAAGAACATTAATGAAGTCTCAAGAAATGGCTTCAGGAGATCCAGCAAGAGCTGCAAAAGCAGGGACATATAGAGATGGTGGTATACAAAAGTATCAAACTGGAAATAGCAGAGGATTTAGTATGATTCAACCTAGAGGAACTTTTGATGATCCTGTTCCTCAAAAACAAAAATTTGTATCTCCATTTGCATCCAAGGAAGAAGAAAGAGCATTTCAAGATTATGCTAATGCACAAGAGGCTGGGGTAACAAACGGATATGGGTGGGGTCCAAAAAGTGCTTATGCATATGGTGAGTATGGAGATGAATTTGCAAAAGCTCAACAAAACTTTAATCAGAATGTAGCACCTATAACTCCTACTACTTGGGCTCAAGCAAATACTTCACCTGCTTTAGCAGCCTCTACACCTACTGTACCTGTAGCTAGTTTTAACCAAGGACCTTTAACTAGAAAAGGTATGAGGCAACAAAATCGTCAGCAAAATTTAAAAGATTTTAAAGCAGGATTTAATGAATATGCAGGAGGAGCAGCAGCATTATTAGGAGGAGTAGCTAGAGCAGCTGCATTAGGAAGTATAGACCCTAATGAAGCTCCACCACCTGTATCTGCTAGAGATGTAAAAGTTGAAAAAATGTACAGAACAGGAGTTAAAGATATGCAAGCAGGAAGGAGAGAAGCTGAATTACTAGCTGCTATGAATAAAGATAAAATTGTAGGAGACCCTACAAGAAGATATAATACACTACGTCAAGAAGGTTTCAGACAAGCAGAGCAAGAAAGAGGAAGAATAGATGAGCTTAATGCTAAAATGGCTTATCAGTATGATAGTGGAAATCTAGAAGCAAAATTAAGAGCTGATACAGCTAATCAAGGAAAAGATCTTAAAACTTCTGAATCTATAAGTAGAATTATGGATAAAGTAATTGACACTAGAAGAAATCAAAAGATTGCTGCAGGAGAAATTGCTGCACAGTCAATGAAAGATTTCCAATCTTGGAAAGCTAACCAAGATCTTACTCGAGCAATGGAGGGAGATAGAAATGTTATGAGTAATTTCTACAACAATAACTATCCTGCTTTTGCTAGGAAGTTTAAAAAGGGTAATCCTAATGCTACAGCTCTAGAAATAAACCAAGCATTCCTAGCATCTGTTTAATTTTTTAACTACTATAATATGGATGATTTATCAAAATATCAGTTCGGAGGAGCTGGAGCAGGTAATGCAGGATATCAATTTCCTGTCTATGATTCTATGTATGTAGATGATCAAAGGCCAGAAATAGCAGAGACATTATCTAATAGATACGATGCTAATAAAGCAGAGTACGACGCTCTTCAAAGAACTATGGGGGCGGTCCAAACACTTAAAGGAGATCAGCCTGTTATACAAGATCTGCAAAATAGAGTGGAAAGTAATCTAGAAGGAGTTGTAAACTCTGGAAGGTATGAGTTTGGAAATATGGCTGTATCTGATTCTGTAACAGACTTTATGACTGATCAAAATTTAATTTCAGCAAGTAAGTCTTGGGAAAATAGACAGAAAGAACTTGAAGTTATAGCACAGCGTAGAGCTAACGGACTGCAATCTTATGACTTTGGACAAAGACCTGTTATAGATCCTGCAACAGGAATGGCTATGAGGGATCCTAAAACCGGAGAAGTTATTACTGAGCATGTAACTGACTCACATGTGACTTCTCAGCAAGGAGTATATCAACCTTTATCTGAAAATAAGCTACCGGCAGAAGTAAAAGCTAGAGAGTTAATGCAAAATATTAGAGATAACCCAATTCTTTTAGGTAGAATAGCAAGCTCTAATCCTGAACTTGCATTCTTTTTAAGAAGTGGTAAAGCAGTTACAGGAAATAAAATTGCAGAAGTTGCAGAAGCTGTACTACCTTTGTATATGGACAGTTCTGAAGGGATGCAAAAGATGAGAGCTTTGCAACAACTTACAGTTAGCGATGCTACAGGAGGATTACATAACTCTGAAGAAGCCGCAGATGTATTATTTCAAGATTTAATATCTGCAGCTGCACCTCAAAGAGGTTCTGATTATCAGTATATACAGAATCCTTACATGACAGCTTTAGCAGGAAGCCAATCTGACATTCTATCTCCACTAAGAGGCACACGATCTATGGCAGAAGTAGATCCAGAGTTAGCTAGTAAACCTGATTTTGATGGACTATATCTTGATGGTAACACTATGAAAAGTTATCAAGCTGCTGCTGGACAAGATGCTGCTTATCAAGACGCACTTAACACTGAAGAAAGTCAAGAAAGGCTGCGTAAACAAAGAGAGCTATATCCAGATGACGAAAGTTTTTATATATCAAAAGGAATATCAACTCCAGAATACTCTTTAAAAAGAGTAACCAATGAATTAGCAGAAAATGGGGGAGACTTACTTTCTATACATGGAAATGATGCTGGTAAAGTTATATGGCTAATAAATGAGTATGAAGATAAAATTCCTCAATTGCCTGGTGAAACTCAAAAAGACTACGCTATGAGATTATGGGAGGGAGTAGTACAAGCTCCTTCAGTACATATCGACAGAGTTTATACTTACAGTAATACAGGTAATAATGATATTAAAAATATCTTACATACTACAGGCCCTAGATTACAAGTAATAGATCTTGATAACCCGACTAAAGTACCGCTAAGTTTATCTAAATGGGAAGATAAAAACAGTAACTATCTTACTTTAGGAGGAGAAGACTTTGAAAATAAGCTTTTAAAAGCTTTAGACGGAGATGAAGATTCAGGACAAATATTTGTACAAGGAATGTATCCTAGAGGTCCTTTAGCGGGACAAACACATGTAATATTTAGAACTAAAGTAGGAATTGGAGGCGCGACAAGAGATTTTAATCTTGTGTTAGGAGATAAAAATGAAGCTACAGCTGCATTTAAACAAGTGGGCGCTATGGCAGATGTAGTTGCTTCTGGAAAACAAGGTACTAGCAGAACAATTGATGTAGCTCCTAAAAGAAAAATAAATCCAGCTACACGTCAAGAGTATACATACGATAAAATTACTTATACTATGGACTATAAATCTGATGCAGAAGGAAATATACGTGCACGATTGATAGTAGAAGATAAGGATACAGATAAAGGCACTGTTGTAAGAAGTCAATATAATCCTGACAGAATAGGTGAAATGATTGAGGATATTAAAACTATAGGGTTAAATGACGGTGCTGAGTGGGCTAAGTTACACCAAAGTCAAACGTTAACTGGAGATGCTACTTTAACCTCACCAGAATAATATATTAAGGATGGCTATAGATAATGTAGAAGAGTTACCAGAGTACAATCCATTGGAAGGTGTAAGCCTTACTGATCCTCCTGAAATAGGAGTTAAAGATGATGTAGAGGATTTACCTGAAAATACTAGCTTACATGAAGCTATTTTAGAAGATGCTTCAAGATCTATACAATTTACTCCTGGACCAACTCAAAATGTAGGTCAGTATGTACCAGAAGATTTTGGTAAGTATAAACAGGATTATGAAATAACTTTTCCTTCACAGTTAGATGATCCTGCAGAATATAGAGGTGCCACTCAAACTACTATAGATAAGTGGGGTAATGGAGCTGTAAAGTTTGTGGGTAAAACTGGTGTAAACATACTTGGATCCATACCAGGTCTTGGAGCAGGATTATTTTCAGCAGCTAGCGCTGGCAAGTGGAGCGAGTTTTATAATAATGATTTTGCTAAGGGTTTAGATAATCTAAACACTGCTATGGATGAAGCCCTACCTAATCACTACACTGAATTTGAAAGAGAAAAAGGATTGTGGGATCAGATGGGTACAGCAAACTTTTGGTCTGACAAGTTTTTAAATGGTATGAGTTTCTTAGCTGGAGCTGTAGCTTCAGAGC
>Ga0209337_1003277_pt1 | contig 11437 bp, 14 predicted proteins | sample LinPmetageLP53_FD_184044 | JGI IMG/M metagenome (GOLD analysis project Ga0209337, IMG submission 184044) | Marine viral communities from the Pacific Ocean - LP-53 (SPAdes) (version 2) | ecosystem: Environmental > Aquatic > Marine > Oceanic | place: Pacific Ocean | collected 2010-02-08 | reverse complement strand
TAAGTTTCAGCAGGTGGGTTAGCCAGACTTGGGTCGGAGACTTGTAGCGCAGTTGATGTAGGTGCGGTTTCATGGTCTGCCGAGAATCCTTCATTCTGTGGGTTTTCTATCAATGGACGAGATTCATCATAAGAGTCAGGAGTTGCGGCAACCATTGTTGGGTCTACAAACTCTGCTGATTTCTGATTGATAACATCGCCTATTTCGCTTTCTAATTTGTTTATAGTTTCCAAAATATCCTTCTCCTCATATATAAAAGTGTTAATCAAGAATGTGCCGGGTGTGGTGTTGCCTCCAACAGTTTCCAATTGTGACATATCAGTGGCACTTGGGTCTGCGGATCGCATAGTAATGGTGTCAGTTCCATCGGTAACAACATAGGGTGGGCTTTGGCCACCTTTGTCATAAGTTCTCATTTCAACCATACCTTGTCGGTTAGGTCCACGGACTTTAACAATAGAAGTTTCGTCACGAATAGCAAGTGGGGTGTAACCATGGTTGTCCACACGGGACTTATGGTAGAAAAGAGCGCATCGGTAGAGTTGGTTACGAACCTCTTCCGGCAATCCGTCATATTGGTTCTTCTTCAAAATCCAGACGTTATCGTAAAAGTTTAAAGTATCATTTTTTGATGATGCATCAAAGCCCCAATAATCTTCAGATAGAATATATACACGCTCTCGAGATTCTGCCATACTACTTACTCTCCTTCTTAACTATTTATAATTTACCTATACTCTCCTAAGCATAGTTTCAATACCGCCACTCATAGGAATGGCTTGCACAGTAGTATCACTGTGTCTTAATAGAGTGTGTGTTCGGCTCCATTGGTCTAAGGAAGCCGTGGTTCCGTCACTACCGACATAACTGGCATTGACAGAAGGATCTAACGCAAGTTTGCCCATACGTCCATTATAGTTTTCTTCTCCAGATTCTCGGGAGAGGCTACCAAATCGGTTAGCCCCTTGTTCGGGAGTATCGCTAACAATAAATGGTGCATCCACCATGGAAACCATGTAAGGCATATCCACAAAGGCTTCGGGCGGTGGCTTAGGAACTCCTAATGCACGAGGCGAGTTGTTGTAAACTCCTACGCCGGGGGTTTGTGAGATAGGGACTGTAGGATGACGAACTTTAATGTTAGAAGGTGGTTGACCTGTGGAAGTTAGGTAAGGTGATTGACCGGGGGCTGGAGATTCAAAGGAACGGTGTCCGGGCATTTCTGCAGCCAATTCTTTAGGAACGTATTCTTGCATAGGATGGGTTCTACGATTAATATCAGACATCAAATAATTTTCTTCAGCAGCACGAGCCACGAGATCATCATCACTGTAACCCAAATCATATGGATTTTCGTAAACCACTTGAGCATCAATTACTCCGGGACCCCATGGTGCATCATTAGCAACCATAGTAGTATGTTCCAAGTCAAGGAATTGATAACCCATGAAGGCTTCGGTCAATCCTACTGGAATGGTATCCAATGTTTGACCACTTCTTTCGATTTGCATTTCTTCTAAATCAGCAGCAGTCCAATGTGCAGGAGCGTTAAATAATTTACCCACAGAAGTAGACCTTAGTGCGTAAGCAGTGCCAACAATAGCAGCGGCCCCTGCAAAGAAATAACCTAATGGGCTGAATCGCATGGTAGTAATTCCTCGTCACGACTATTTATACTTTAGGTTTGATTCCTTTTTCCAGAAGGTCTAAGGTGGTCAACATTTCATTTATTTGTTTTATCTGATAATCTATTTGAGAGGTGCGCCCGAAGTTTAACTCACCATAGATATAATTATATCCTCGTTCCAATGCTTCCTGCTTCTTATAGGAACTTACATCTTGAGTGCTATACATCATTTTGGGAATTGAAGTCTTGACTGAATGGGGTAGTCCCATGACACCCCAGCCCTGACAAGTTTTACATATGCGGTTGGAACTCCCTCCTTTACCCTTACAAGTATTACAATGTTCAATCTCAAAGGTAGGAAGTTCTGGCTCAAAACCTAAATCTTTCATAGTCTTTTCAAAATCACTATACTCTAAATCTGTGGGTATTTTTCCTAAACGATTTCCCGATCTAAAGTCAGTGGTGGGGTTGATGCGACCAACGATGCGTAAAACCTCGTAAGCATCTCGTAGTTGTTCTAATCCGGTTATAAGATAAGTAAGGCGTTCAGGAGTTAAGGTTTCATAAATCTTTCGGGAGTTATCATACTCTTCTAAGATAGTTTTAACTGCATTATGATACTTCCAGATACCCCCGTAATAAGACTCCAGTATTCTGCGGACATCACCAGTTCGGAAATCTAAATCAGAAGTTACTTCCCAACCCGATTCCTCTAATAATCTATCTATCATTTTATCAGTTCCGTAACTACCATAATAATTTTGTTGCCAGATGTCTTTTACGCCAAACAAACGGTTAACTTTCATTTTGGTCAAAAACCGTGTAGCAAAAGGTAAACTTTTCCATAACTGTTTGACACCTCCTTTAAATGAATAATAATTATATTGATCTTTAAACAACAAATACAATAATCCTACGGAACCTAATTTTCTGGTAAGAAGGTGGTAAGCACGAAGGGCATGAGCATATTGGGTTCTATCTTTCGGATCCATGGTGCTTAATTGAGTTTGCATAGGTAAACCTTTAGTATTAAAGGATTTAGTAACATAGTGTGGGGAACCAACATCTTTCATATTAGGGTGGGATTGAATTGTTTGTGAGGCTTGTAGTTGAGTTTCTAAATCAGCAGCCAAAATGGTAGTCACGGGTTGGTTGAATAAACTTTGACGCAAACGTGCGAAATCGGATTCTGGTCTGGAGCCAGCCACACACTCATAAATATAATCATTATAATCCACGCTCAACGAAGATAAATCACCATAGTTAAGATTTTCAGTAATCCAAATAATATATGGTAATGCCGTGCGACGATATTCATAATACTTACGATCTCCTTTAAGACTACGAATAGAAGTTAAAGATTTTTGAATCCCTGCAAAACAACGGTCTAAGCCCCGTATCCAATTAATAATCAAGAACTCACCTCCACAAATAATCAGCAAATCTTTCAAAGCCGTTAAAGGGTTGGTAACCTTGTTGCACACCACCGTATTGTAGTTCCCGTAATTTGTAATCCTCTAATCTATTATCGCCCACAGGATGTTTCTTAGATTGATTTCCTAAATAGTCTCGCAATACATTTCGATTAAAGAACATTTCATAATCCAATTCATTCGGAATAAGTTCGGTAGGATAACCATAATCCATGGTATCATAACCTAATTCTTTATGATTCAAGGCTACGAATCCGGCATTAAACTCTTCGGCTTCTAATCTTTCGCCTGCATCTTCACGGGCTTTTCTCCAAGCAAAGTCGTGACGAATAAATATAAGTTCATTCAAATCTTCAGTAGTTTGGATTTCTCTGCCACTAACGGGTTCTACCCAGATGATGTCAGCAGTAGTGGGTCTGACTCGATAAATATGGGCTAAAGATAAATGTCCTGCGTTTTTGCCGGGGCGTGATACCGATACTATGTCTCCGGGTTCCCAATCACGAGAGTTTTGTTGATAGGCTCCAATTTTCTTGTGTGCAAATCTTTTAGCGATATTAAGTTCTTCCATTGGAATGGTGTAATCAAGATGTGGTGAAACTGCCTTTTTCAATAAAGCCAGATTAATATCTCGGGCTTGACGTTCCTCACGAGCCTTGTAATAAGCATTGAGCACAAGAGGATCTGAAATACCACGCTGAGGTCGGTCATCAATTAAACCAGATAAATCAGGTCCATTACGAGTAGCAAAAGGGATATTGCCTTCGGCATAAAAATCCAGATAAGGTTCGTAAGCAGGATGTATATCTTCCTCATCAATAATAGGTGGTTCACGGATTCTGAGATAATCAGTGACATCATCAAATCGACGAATTAAAATTAAATCATCATAGTTTTCATAAGATTGTTTCTGGTCTTCCCAGATAACTCTTACTCGGTCAAAGTCAACATCTACAATAGTGCCGATAGATCCATATCCTTCAATAGCAATTGAAGTAATTTTATCTCCGAGATTATACTTCATAGACCTCGCCTGCCAATAAATATACCAGCAGTCAAAACCAATCCACCCAAAACAATAAGTCCCCAGTAATCCTTGACTCCTTCATTGATTTTATCTAAGGTGCTGTTGCTAACTGGTGGTAGTCCTGCCGAGCCTGCATTATTGGCTTCAGCCCTCCAATCTATTTCTACTGGGCGGACCTTAACTGATTCGGGAGCAGATTCAGGAACTGGGTGAACTTCTGGTGCAAAAGGAGAAGCCGCTAAATCTACACCTAACTCCGCTAAAGAATACTCAGTCTGAGGGACTTTGTTACGGAATGCCGTGGACGGCATGAAAACACCATCTGGGAGAACTAACCCAGATTCACGTTCTTGTTGTGAACCTACATTAGAGTCACGACGGACGTAACCATCAACCATATTAGTAGGCATAATAATAAGTTACCTGTGCAACTATTTATACTTTGGGCTTAAGGAGTAGACCAGTCAGTAGAGGAATACTCTTTATAATTCTTAGGATTGGTTGCCCAACTCATAGCCGAAGGATATGGTTGGAAGGGAACATTCTTGATGTCACCATAAGTTTGAATATCTATGAAAGGTTCCCATGGGTTGTTGGCCACGGGTGTAGGATAGTTATCAGGATTAGGAATAACCATGCCGGGATGAATAGTGTTAGCAAAGGTGCGACCTTGACCACTAATGTTTTGAGTGAATTGTGGGAAAATTACGGTTTCAGCACCCATGACATCTTCCGAACCTTGGACTTCGACAGGGTTAATATGATCCACGCTGTTAGAAGAACCTGACATAGATTCATTCATTTCCGAGTTAAACAAAAATTGTTCTCGTTGTGGATAATTATACCAGTCGGCCAAATCGCTGATAGTTTGAGCAGCAGTTAGTTGGGGGCCACGAGCCACAGATTTAGTTTGCTCGGCTTGAGAACTGCAACCACAATCGGCGTTCTTAGTTTCCGAATCCCATACTTTCCACCAAGGTTTCTTTTTCTTGGCTTTTTTTGCTTGTTCCATCTTCTCTTGTTGTCCGGGTGTGGGTTGCGTTCCTTGGTAGCCACTGCCTCCAGATGTAACATCATTTCCTATGCCCTTAGATGTTGTTGAAGTAACAACTTTTCCATCATCGCATTGGCATTTACAATTACAGGACATTAGTAAGTCCCCTGTAAGAAAGAAGGTGTGCCAGTAATGTAATCAATTAATCCAGAAGGGCTGGGGTCAGGAACTCCACCGTAAAGATGATTCAACTCTACATTGGCTACGGCTCGCTCTTGAGCATTAGTCATAGCCATGTTAGCAAAAGGAAGGGGTCGAGTAGCGACACCATCAATATCCATCATTTCAGCAGATTTAGATTCTGAAGGAGTTACAACTTTATAGATTACAAATACTGCGATGCCGAGACCGACCACGGACATCACTTGGTTTGCACTAATCAAGTTCAAAACCCCCTCAGTTCATACCGGGCTTGAACTCCCAATCTTGGCTCTTGGTGTATGTTTGTCCAGTAACCTTAAGATCGGTTGCACCTGCAATTCCCAACTTGCGAGCAAGTGGGGTGTCAGGAACAGGTTTGTCGAGTGTTCCGTAGCCACGGTCTGTAAACCATGATTGTCCACGGGAAGAGTTTTTCTTAGTTTGACCAGCCGAAGGAGTCCATGCACCTACACGGTCACCATCTTTGTAAAGTTGGGAACGGCCACCAGTCTTCTTTTGACCGATACCAGTAGTTCCTTCAGAGATACGACGAGGACCTTGCTTGGTGTTAGAAACTTGAGCACGAACTTTCTTGCTGGCTTTCTTTTGCTTCCACCCGTCTTGCTTGTATCGCTTGACACCCTCACGGATACCATATTTTGATACATATCGCTGAACAACAGTCAGCATACCGGCTTTCTTTGTGGATTTCTTTGCTCCTCGGAGATGGGATGAACTTTTGTCAGTCATAATAATTTCACCTTTGTGGTATAAGATATATCTTTGTTCTACTATTTATACTTTTGTAATTTACTGCGATGGTGGTTCTTGGAAACCAATAACTCCACAAGCCATACGTTTACCTGCATTACCTGTTTTTAGCGATTCTGCATCGCCTCCGAGACCTAAATCATCACGGTCTTTGTGAACTATAATCATCCGTCCCACAATAAATGTAATGCTTTTCGGATCTAAACTTAATGTCTCGGCCAGTAAACTACCTTTAGCCACTCCAGACTTAGAAATAATATTTCCCAAATCTCCCTCATGGCGTTCTTCCGAATCTAAACCTCCATGAGTTTTATTAAATGGATTGAAGTGAGCACATGCTGATTGACAACCGTCAGTTAAATCACCATATTCATGAATGTGAAAACCATGTTCACCATCAGATAAACCAGTGATATTATATTTAATTTTAACACCGTTTCCAGTATCTTCAAAATGCACGACTCCAGTAACACCATTGTCATTGGGTGCCATAACTGCTACTGCATAACGAGTAGATTTGGTTTCACTCTCATACTTCTTAAGATTAGGGATAAGTGTAGACATAATAAGGGCTAAGCCCCCACCTACGAAGGCCATAATACCTATATTTTTGAGGTTCATTGTTCATCACCGACAACAGAGCCATCTGATTCATCTTCTTCGGCTTCATCATCTTCGGCAAACTCAGAACAAACAGTTTCAAAATCTACAAGGTGTTGGGTATCATTACTATCAGAAGACCAAACTCCGTATCCCCATCCCGTCATCATACCGATTCCGAGTGGGACTAAAGACATCCAACGATTAAAAGAAACGAAATTAGAACTAATAAATAAAATCCCGGTGGGAATTATGCCTCCGATAACACCGTAAGCAATAGATTTATTGAGGTGGGCCTTATGACGCTCTGAGATGTATGCAGTGACACCTTGGGAGCAAGTTCTACGGGCTTCAGCCTCAGTCTTGGTTAGCACCATGTAATAAAGTTATCAACACAACTATTTATAGTTATGGAACTCAAAGGTGACCGTGGGCTTTAGCACCCTCAATCATCTCTGCCGACATATCAACGAATTGAGTCGGGTTCATAACGATACTCTTTCCGAAGAGCATAACCACACCGCTTCCAATAGCGATAGTTCCAAGAACCTTAAGTGGGGTCACTCCGCCGAACAGAGGAAGTTCTCCGAAAGTCATGCTACCGAACTGATCTTTGTTAAAGAAAGGTAGTGGACCAGAAAACTGGTGTAGACCGATCAGGGTTAGGGTAGTTCCAATTACAAGTTTGTTAGTTAAAAAATCTGTTACTGCATTCATCATATTAATCATTTCCATTTATTTTGTTGTCGTCTTAAAAAGGACTGTGTAGGGCTGCGTTAGCACCGAAAGCACGGCCAATTCCTGTTCCGAATCCATTACTGTTCTCGGCTCCAAAGCCACCCAAATCAGCATTTCGCACTGGTGGAGCAACGTGTTTTGCTTCCATGCGTATCTTCTTAGGTGGACTGATGCTACGAACTATCTTGTTGTGATTCAACATAGGTTGTGTAGATGCAGGAATAATTGGTCGCTCTCGGATTGGCATACGAGTTGTAGAAGCAGGAATGTTAAGAGTAGGTGCTCCAGAGAACATAGCACGAGGGTTGCTCGGGCGGATAGAAGTTCGGTCTACTTCAAACGCCGGGGATGCACCGAAAGTTTCAGTAGGTTGGTGAGCGTTAATCTTAGGCATAATGTGTTCGGCCTTCATACGGTTCATGTGAGAAACATCAGGGCCGTAGTTTTGGTCTCCGTAAATCTCAGCGGTGTGAGATGGGCGAGAATATTGGGCTTCAGGAGTTAGTCTTTGTCCCATAACAGCGTAAGCAGCGAGATCGCTATGAGCATCACGCTGACCAGCCAGAGCACTAAGGTCTAAAGTAGGCATAGTAGAGATAGCAGGGGCAGGTCGTGGCATGTTAGGAACAATACCTTGTCCAAATCCGCCACCGTTAACCATGGCACTCATGTCCATAGCAGTAGTTGGTGGAACAACGAAAGATGGCATATTAACCATAGGGGCAGTTGGTAGTGGCCCAGCCTGTGTCAAACCTTGACCCATAGCGTTACGAGCAGGTAGAGTATCATTCACCAAACTAACTTGCGGTAGTGCTGGCATATTTGGGCTGTATGGTATGTCTGGTAGGACAGTGTTCTTTCCGATTGTTCGTGCCATGTTAATATCTCCTTGTTTCAACTATTTATACTTTACTTGGTCATTAGTGATTGAACTGCCAAGAATGCACCCACACCGACTAATCCCAATCCTAATAGATTCATACCCGACATAGCCGAGGAATCTCCTTCGGCAGCCATGGTATCTTGTTCGCCTTGGTCTTGACCAAAGTTCTGACCATCAGCATCTCCGCCTTGGTCTCCAGTTTGTCCCATGTCTGCACCTTCAGGGGTGTCAGTTTCTGGTTTCAAATCCACAACTTCTGATTCTTGAGAAGCGTCTTGTGGAGAAACCATTTGAGTCATAGGATTGGTCATGATATCCATGTTAGTATTCGTGAAAGCACGAATAGCATCAGAGTTACGTTCCCACGAGTAGTGGTTAACTACAGTGTTAGGATCGACAATCATGGGTTCGTTGAAAGGGTGCATATGAAATTATCGTCATGCCGACTACTTATACTTTAGCACACCATGGGTTAATCAAATCGCTGCAACTTCATTAATTCCTCGGTAGTTAAACATTCACCAGACATTAATTTTTTCATAAGTTCTTCTACGTTTCGGGCTTGAGTCTTCTGAGGTTGTGAGGGGGTAATAGGAATAGAAGGTGATTGTCCTTGAGGATAATAGTTACTGGGTTTATTAGTAGTAGAAAAAGGATTAGCACGACGAGCACGAGCAGGATTCAAAAAAGGATTGGTGGGTTGTGGATTGTAGTAATCATCATCGGATTCTTGAGGCCGGGGTGTGGTGACACGCCCTCGGGAGATAGCAGGTTTAATGCCAGTCATAATTTTACCAATACCAGTCATAGGGAAATTAATAGTAATGGAACCACGAGGAACTTGGTCATCATAATAACGGAACTTAGGTCGGAACTGACCCCATGGAATATACCATTCTTCGGCATCACGAGGATGTTGTTGGCTTTCATGTTTCAGGTAACGATTATCTTGACATTCAGGAAAAGTGGCAGTTTGTTGGGCGTTGTAAAGTCGCACACCGGCACCGAGTTTCGGTCTGCCTGTCTTACTTCCGCCCCCGTTAATTCGATAATTGACACCGTTAACTCCGGGGGCAGCAGGAAGTAGTTCCATCTCAAAGTCTTCCCAATTAGGATCTTGGAACGGACGACAGTAAAATAAATTACGGTCCCATCGAGTAGGGATATTAAGATAATCTTGGCGTTCTGGAGACCATGCAGTATAATTATTGTCGATTTTGACGGGTTTCAAAGGACCGCCACCTTCAGGACAATGAGTAGTAGTATTAAAAATAGGACACCATCTTTCAGGAATAGCAGTAAACTCATAACTGCCGACTCCAAAGATTTCGTCATTGAAAACTGCGAGTTGGGAGTTCTTGCCCCTATCGGGGGCGATTAAAGAACGAGGTCTACCATCTTTCTTAGTAGTGGGTCGAATGTAAACCATGGCAGAAACATCAGCCTCGATAAACCATTGTTCTTTTGTAACACCATAATGTTGATTAAATTGAGTGGAAGTTAAATCATGAAAATGATTGGGTAGGATACCCCTGCCGTGAATATCACGTTCTAAACACACAATGTCTCCAGCGTCCATCAGGAATTAGTAGGGGTAGGACCTATGTATAGTTTTAGTTGGTAGTCAAACCACGATAAACTACATAACTAAGAGTTCCAGCCACTACTAAACCACCTACGACAATGCCCGTAACCATCATACTGCCGTCTTTCGGCGGTTCTTCGGGTTCTACTTCGACATCATATTCTACGACGGGTTCTTCGGGTGCTTCAGCATCCCAACTCATGGTATTAACTAAGCGTGGTGAAGGTAGATTACCTACTGGGGAGGGGGTTGTAGGGGGAGGGGTTCTCCATGATGCTTCGGCAGCCATGGGTTGCTTGTGATTCGGATTGACATCTACTTCTACGTCTAACGCTGCTAAGTCCTGCGGCGAGGCTATCGGGTTTTCGTCGTGAAACTTCAGTCGTGAATCTTGAATGTTAACGTTGTGTCCTTTGTGTTCGGTTTTACGGTCTCCACGGATTTTACCGATGACAACATATCCTCGGTCACGATAGAACTCGGGAGCATAAGCAATAACTTCTCCTTTACGGGCTTTAGCAATACCGTCGAGCATACGCTTAATAGTTTTCTTATCAGTTCCAAACGATAGTTGATCGTCGAGAGCCTTGAGGTCACGAGCGTTGATAACGTTGTGAACAAGGTAGATAGAGGCTTGAGACAAGGCTTCCTTGCCTACGCCCGCCGGACGCTGGGAGATAAGTGTAACTCCGTAACCGAGAGCACGGCCTAATTTACAAAGACGAATAATAGGGTCGGCAGAACTGGGTCTTCCCATCTGCGGAATAAAGTCTTGACATTCTTCCACAATAGTTTGAATACCTTTACCGAGGGCGGCTTCTAAAAGGGCTTCACAATACTCAGCAATCAATTCTTGTTGCTTCTTGAGAGGCAATCCTGCCAACTTAATGATGACAGAGTTAGAAGTGGTCTTGAGAGTTTCTACTAATTCTTTCATATTAATAGTTTGACCTAAAGTGGGTTTAAGTGGCACAACTCCGGGCATTTGTTCGGCTAAGTGACCGTGAGCATCAAGAGCATCGAAACATACAAATTGCAGTCCTAATCGAGCGAACTCTTCCATCAGCACCGCTGCGGTCCATGACTTTCCGCTACCACGCTTACCAGTAATAAACAGAACCTGTGAGATAAGTGAATCATCTCCATAGGCAGAGAAATGAATATCTTTGCCTAAAAGGACACGATCCTTGGGGTCCTGTAATTTCTCTTGAGGTTTACCCATGAATATAACTTCCCTGCACAACTATATGTAGTTTATGGTAAATAAATCTATTTAGTCATCTGTGCCATCTTAGCCATACCGCCACCTAAACTGATAGCGGAACTGGAGTTAGAAGAATCAATGGCTTCAAACAAACCGGGGGCTGGATTTATGTTTTTACCGTGCATCTCATTGAGTCTACGGCTGAGTTCAGCCATGCCTCGTTCACCCAATGACTTACTACCATAATCTGCGATAGCAATATAGAAAGTAGGTCCATAACTTCGGAGAACTTCATCACATGATTTGCCATTACCCAGACCAGCATCAGACGCAGCAGCATTAAAGATATAATCTCCGTTTTGGTCCCACATATC
>Ga0209337_1003275_pt1 | contig 11440 bp, 9 predicted proteins | sample LinPmetageLP53_FD_184044 | JGI IMG/M metagenome (GOLD analysis project Ga0209337, IMG submission 184044) | Marine viral communities from the Pacific Ocean - LP-53 (SPAdes) (version 2) | ecosystem: Environmental > Aquatic > Marine > Oceanic | place: Pacific Ocean | collected 2010-02-08 | reverse complement strand
TTAACTTTACTATTGGTGTATTTAAAAGTGCACAGGGAAGAAAGTTAAACTCTATTGAGTGCCATGATTTAATGTGTAAGGTAGGTGAGGTTGTTGTAGTAGGTGGTGTACGTAGGTCAGCTATGATCTCACTATCTAATTTAACTGATGATAGAATGAGACATGCAAAGGATGGAAAGTTCTGGGAATTAAATGGTCAACGTCAATTATCTAACAACTCAGTATGTTACACTGAAAAACCTGATGAAACTGCTTTCATAAGAGAGTGGCTCTCATTAATAGAATCAAATAATGGTGAGCGTGGTATCTTTAATAGACAGGCTGCTAAAAAACAAGTTGCTAAGAATGGTAGACGTGACCCTAACTATGACTTTGGAACTAACCCATGCAGTGAAATTATACTAAGACCATATCAATTCTGTAACCTTACTGAAGTAGTTGTGAGAGCAACAGATACTCTTGATACACTATCAGAGAAAGTTAGGTGTGCTACCATACTAGGTACAATACAATCTACCTATACTAAGTTTCCATACCTACGTAAGATATGGCAAAACAATACAGAAGAAGAAAGACTTCTTGGTGTTAGCCTTACAGGTATTATGGATAACCCGTTGATGACTTTTGTAAATAAAGGACTTGATAAAACACTAGAGCATTTAAAGAATATTGCTATTACTACCAATGCTAATTGGGCAGAGCGTTTAGGTATACCTGTAGCTACAGCTATTACCTGTGTTAAACCTAGTGGTACAGTCAGTCAACTTGTAGACAGTGCCTCAGGTATACATGCCAGGCATTCACCTTACTACATACGTACAGTACGGGCTGATAACAATGATCCTTTAACTCAGTTTATGAAAGACCAAGGTATACCCTTTGAACTGTGTGTAAGTAAGCCTGAGACTACTACAGTGTTTAGCTTCCCTGTACAAGCACCTAATAAAGCTGTTACAAGGAATGATATAACAGCTATTGATCAATTAAATATGTGGTTAATTTATCAAAGACACTGGACAGAACACAAACCATCTGTTACAATATCAGTTAGGAAAGGAGAGTGGATACCAGTGCTTAATTTTGTACATCAAAACTTTGATGAGGTAAGTGGTGTGTCATTTTTACCACATGACGATCACATATATCAACAAGCACCTTATCAGGATTGCAATAAGAATGATTACAAAATATTAAAAAGTATTATGCCTAAGAAAATAGATTGGTCTAAGCTATCAGACTTTGAATCAGAAGACACAACGAAATCATCTCAGACCTTTGCATGCACTGGTGAAGTCTGTGAAATTGTAGACATTAGTGCTTAAGGAGATACAAATGAAAGTTACTATTGATAATAAAGAACATGAAGTTGATGAAGAGAACAGTGAGTTAATGGGAATACTTAATACTGTTAAGCTTGGAGATAATTCTTTAGGTTTATTAAATCATATTGCACAATGCGTAGATGCTGTTCACTCTGGTAAATTAAATGAATTAAGAAATGCGTTAGGAGAAAATAATGGGGACGAAGAAACAAAATCCAAGTAATAGAATTGTGTTAGGTTCATTAACAACTAAAATTCACAGCCCTAGAGAAGCTGAGAAGTATGATCCTGTTAATAAACCTGCACACTATAATCTTACAGGAGGTATTGAATGTATTGATTACATTAAACAAGTATTAGGTAATGAGGGTTTTGTTAGTTACTGTCATGGTAACATGATTAAATACCAGCATAGGTATAGGTACAAACAAAACTCTGTTCAAGACATAGAGAAAGCAGAGTGGTATTTAAATAAGATGCTTAAGACTATGAAGGAGATACATAAATGAAACCATTCGAAGAGGGTAAGACAGCTTTTCGTAGGGGTAGTTTAGGTAATCCTTATACGCTCAACACTAAGAACAATAGAGATTGGGAGTATGGTTTTAATATAGCTTACTTTAAAAACCTTGAAAAGGTAAAGAAGAATGAGCGACAACAAGAGGTCAATCTTAGAAACTGAAGCTAAGAAATTTACTACACGTAAGCGTAACCCAAGAACAATAAAACCCCTGACTACAAGGAGATACCTAGCTGGACAAGCTCTAGCTGGGTTACTCTCTGGCGGTCGAGGGGCTGGTCGTATGTCTGAAGTTAAAAGGTCAGCATATGACTGGGCAGACTATATGTTAGATGATGATAGTGAAGATTAGTTTATAGTTAAACGGTTTATAAATTTTAAAAAGTTTTCATTCTCTTTACTACTTGGATTAGAGTTATCTATTTTTCCATTAATTAATTTTAACATAATAATTAATTTAGTATCTATATCCCAATCACCACCCATGTAAAAGATATCATCTAAGTCTTTAGGTTTTTCTTTTGTGTCATTGAAAGCAATTTCTATTGCATACTCAATATCTTTTTTATCTTTTTTCATTAACTCCATTGCATCTAAGAATTTTGTTTCACCATTACCATTCTCTTCAGAGTATAAAAGACCAGCCTTAATATTATCTACTGCTTCTTTTTGTACTTGATTTAAAATACTTTCTTTATTAAAACCTAATCCTTTTGGATCTTTATTCTGATGTGATTTAAAATAGTCTATGCCTAATTTATCTAAGTCTCTTATTTTTTGCATACCAACATAATGTAATTCATTTCTTAACGCTTCATTAATCATGTTTCTTAATTCTACTGGGGCATTAATCATATCTCTGCCCATAGTTCCTCCAGCTTTCCACGGTGGTTTTCCTGCTGAGTTCCACATAGACATATACATATTATTTTCTTGAGATAATCTATTTGAAAATAATAATTTAGGTATACTTATATCTACATTTTCACCACTAACAGATTGTTTTTCTACAGGATTAACAATGCGATCAGGTCCAATACCTTTCCCAAAACCCATAGCACTTGGTATTTGAATTAAGTTATCTATGTATTTAAACATACCATAATAAGATTTATTATATCCACCATAGTCAGGGTGACTTTCATTATCAAATATTAATCTAGTAATTGTATTCTCTAACTCTGCAAATCTTGTTGCACCTTGGAATATCCTACTTGCAGGTGGCATAATAACTACGTTTGCAAGATCTAAAAAGTCATCTTTTTTTTCTGACAAAGTTTTTTGCATAGAAAAAATACTAAAGTCTCCATCTTTTAAAGACTTAATTATTCCAGCAACATAAACATCTTGAACTTTTTGTATGTTTAAATAGTTTGATCCACCTAAAGAGTTAAATAATTCTTTCCAAAGATCTACAGGTACATTACTAAAGCCTTGACCTTGAAACGGTTTATTTTTATCAATATAATCTTTCCAATTTCTTATGTTCCACTCTGGATTTTCAAATCCATAGTACTCAAAAATTTCATTTATAGGACCAAACTTTAATTCTTCTATTGGTATTTGACTTACATCTCCATTATATTTTTGAGACATATGCGCTACTACTCTAGCTCCAAGTTTAAACTGACGCTTAGGCCAACTTGTAGATGAACTAGTCATACTACCATCTGATTGTAGGTCTTGATCAACAGCAATACCATTCTCTAGTTTATACATTTCACCTAGTTCTGGTTTTCCTGGTGGCCCATATAAATAATAACCCATTAAAGATATCCCAACAACACCTTGAGCAAAAAGTTTTGTATCACTTTCATCAAAAGGATTTATAAGTCTTTTACTATCCCTACCTGTTATACCTTTAACTTCTAAACCCCTATGCATTAGTCTTCTTGCAAAGTTTATTCCAGTATAACTACCAGCATTATGTACAACAGTATTTGCAAAAGATCCAAAGGGTATTTGATAACCAAAAAATGCATTATTAGAAAGTCTTTCCATTTGTTTAGCAGCTTCTGCCCACCAAGTACCTACATACTTACTTCTCTGTGTCCAGTCTACAGATGCTGTTAACTTTACAGTTTGTGTAACAGCAGGGTCTAAAACAAGTGCCCTAAAAGAATTGCTCATCATCATATTAAACATCATTCCTGGATCAGTTGTATTAAAAAATTCTCCAGGTGTTTTACCATAAACTTCCATTATTTTTTGATCTACTAAACCTGCAAACGACCAGTGTTTAGTTAAGGTATCTTGTAACCTAAGTAAACTAATAGTTTGTATAGCATTTGTAGTATTATCTACATACTTAAATACTTCAGGCATATTCATCTCTTCAAAAGCAGATGCATACTTACCTCTACCCTCAGCAACACCACCAGATACATATCTTAGTAGTGTCTTTTGTTGGGCTGGACTTAAGTTTAATATTATTTCAGCATAACCTGTGGGTAATTCTGGGGTAAAAATGTTTAAAAATTTTCTAGCTGTGCCTCTGCTTTCTCCCCAAGCTTGAGTTAACAATACGTCAGCTCTTGACTTACCACCTCTCTGAGGTATTTGAGCAGCTGGATCGTCTAATAATTTATATAAACCTCCACGGGTAGCGTTAATAAGTGAAGCAACAATGTCAGAAGTTGCATCTAATACATTTAAAAATCCATAACCTTTTATATTTTCACCTGTTGTAGGTAATGCAGCAGTTAATAATTTTTTATAGTTACTTAATAGGTACTTAAAAACTTTAGGTTTTTTTTCTTTTAATTTATCTTTAGCTAAAGCTCTTGCTTTCTTATCGTTAGGTTGAAAAGAATTGTTATGAAACTTTCTTACCCTAGAAAATATACTACCACTAGTACCAAAGTCACTCATAACTCTTACAGTTAAGTTAGCTAGCATCTCTCCTGTTATTGGTGTAGTAACATCATCACTACCCGTTAACATTTTTCTAAGGTTTGTTCCAGTTTCTTTTTGAAAAACATTTACTACATCAGTAACTGTTTTTTGATCTAACATTTTAAATAGTTGGGCATAAACATTTGTAATGTTATCACCCTTTTTTATTTGAGCAGCATGTAAACTAACTCCAGCATCTTCAAATATAAAAACTAAACCCCTGTCTGCATTCATATCATCTGCTTTACCAAAAAGTAAGTGATGCATGAACTGATTAAATAATTCAGTATCTCTTTTACCTACTGCTTTAGATTTAGATTTAGTTAGCTCCCAACTATCAAAAAACTTATCTGTTTTATCTGGGTCTAATACTCCTAATTTATTATTAGTTTCTTTAATATTAAAAGTTGCTAGTATTTTTCTTCTTACTGCAGGGGTGTTAACAATTTTTTGTTGTTCTTTTTCTAGAGCTATAAGACCCTCTTTAATAAACTTATCATCTAATTGTTTCCAACCATACCATTTCTCAGGGTGTCTTAGTCTAAAATCTTTTAATACTTTATGTCCATACACACCTGCTGGCATAAGAATAAGTGGACCAGTAACAGAACCAAATGTTTGTATTTTACTCCATTCTTTTTGAGCACCTGTTTCTAGTTTAGTTACTTGATATATAGCATCAAGAGTTCCATTAACTACAGAAGCAGGTAAACCATAAGCTAAAGACCTTTGCGCTAGATCTGATGTAGCTGCTGTCTTAATTTTATTTAAAAACTGTCTTCTTATTTGATCCTTAGCTTGCTGTACAGTTAAACCTTTTGCAACATAACCTTTCACTTGAGCTAAGATACCTTTTTTTGCAAGGTAACTAACTCCTTTTGCTAATGGTTTTTGAATAATTCTACCAGCAACAAGAGTAGCAGCATTTGCTGGCACATCCCAAATAAGATTTGTCATAGCATCTGTAATAGCATCCCCTGTTTCAGGCCAAGTTCCTCTACCCCATAAAGCATTAGTCATATGGTTTTGAATAACATATCCGTTACCAACTTTATATTTAGTCTCATCATCTACGTTTGATAAGTATAGAAGATCTGACGAAGCAGTAACCGAATGACCTGCATCAAAAGATCTTTGCCAGTTTTGCCAGATTTCAAACACATCTTTTCTAGGCATCTCTCTATAGTTTCTAGCTATATTAAACGGAGACATTTCTTTTGTACCTGTAGCACCCCCAAGACTACCACTAACTCTTTTAGAAAGGGCTCCTTTAATTAAACCAGGTTGGTATCTAGCCTCTAAACTTTGAATTAAATTTTCATAGACAAAATCATCTGCTAGTACTTCTTCTTTAGTTATATCATAAGGGAAATTTTTGTGTAAATATTTATTTAAATCTTCAGTGCGGCCAGATTTAATTTGTTCAGTTAAAGTTTGGTTAAGACCTAATCCTTCTTCTAATGTATCTTCTATAGTAAACACTTCTTCAGATTGATTAAGAAAAGAATCATCACTCTGATGTACATAGGGTGTAAATTCTTCTTCAATAATTTCTTCTCTTTTAATTTCTTTTAAAATTCTTGCGTTCCATTCTTCAGGTGTCATCTCACCACTCTGAACTATTGGAGGGTACGTACTAAGATTAACATCTCCTCGCTCTAGATCTTCTTCGGTAAGCGTATCTTTATTATACTCTAGAAAATCATCTGAAAAAGGACGAGATATATAAGGTGTAAAAAGTTCTTCTTCAAGTGTAGTACCCATTTTAATCCTGTCTATAACTAACTATTGAAGTTACTTTTTTACCATTACTGATTCTACTTACTCTTAGACCTGAAGGTAATAGTTGTTTACTGTATAAGAAGTTAAATAATAAATTAGGGTTATTGCTATCTTGCCAGTCAGTAGGTACTAAATTTAAATAAACTTTATTATCTCTTTCTTGTCCATACAAACTAGACAGTAATAATTTGTTAGTCTGATAATTTTTAGGTAAATTTTCTATTAAGTTTTGACCAAACAAAGAATTTTTTTGTGTTGTATTATCTTCTATACCCGTTAAAAAATCTAGTACCATAGGCAATTGATTTTTTATTTCCATAATTTCTTGTTTATTTAATTCCTTAGTACTACCTGTACTATCAATGTATTTATAAAAATTATCTTCTTGTGTTATAGTTAATGCACTATTAAGAGAGTTTAAATTTTCTACGTGTTTAGTATATACATTATTAATTCTAGCGTCTTGGTCTTTTATAACAGCAAGAACATCTCTAGTTATATCTCTCTCCTCTTTTTCTTCTTTAGGTTTTTCAAATATAGTTAAAGATTCATCTAAAGATACAGCTCCTTGTGAAGCTATATTAGAAAGTGTATTTAATCTGTTTGTAAAAATAGGATCATCAGTATCTATGTCAGCGTCTCTACCTAAACTTATCATTGAATTATTATATGCTTGAACATCTTGTCCTCTTGAACCTACTGCACTACTAACCAGATTATTTAATCTTTCTACATATAATGTATTTATTTCATCCTCTGGAATATTTTTAAACTGCCCATGAATTTTAGCTAAGTTTAATCTAGCTGTATTAGCAAGATTCCAAGTGTTAGTTATTGCAGCTGGATCATTATAAGAATCTATATGAGCTAAGTGCTCAGGTTTTAAACCCCACTCTAATAACTGAGCTTTATAAACTTGAGATTGTTTATTATTAATACTATTTAATTTTGTATTAGATCTATTAGATGCACTAGGTCTTAAACCATTTATATCAAAAAAACTATCCATTGTTTTTAATCGAGTGTTAGTTTCATATTCTTTTTCAACTAATTCCATCTTTTTTTCTTGAAAACCTAACTGCGAGTCTCTGTATTTTTTATTATCAAGATCTATTAATCCTGTATATATACCTTCCCAAACACCCATTACATAGCACTCCCTTGTCTAGCCATAAGCCCTTGAGGTTGTTCCTCAGGCATAGCCTCAGTCATAACCTCAGGCATTTCTTCAGTCATAACCTCAGGCATTTCTTCAGTCATAGTTTCAGGCATACCTTTGATGTCTCTAATCTCTTCATCTAATTTAGCTAATAGTTTTTTTGATTTGCTTTGTCTTATAGTGTACTCTATATCTGTACGATCCATATCTTCTTCATCAAAACCTTCATTGTAATTTATACCAGCTCTGTCAGCATGTCCTTTAATAAACTCATGCAGTACTGGTGCAATTAATAAACTAACATCTACAGTATGTATACCTTCTGAAACACCCATACGTAATACACCACTAACTAATGTAACTAGGTCTACATCTAACTCTAACATATCTAAGAGAGCTGTAACTTTTTTAGGTTCATTTAATTGTTCTAAGTGGTACATTGCTGCATCAAATGGTTTTACGTACTTAGGAGGATTCTCCCAAGGATAACTCTTAGGTTCTCCTGTTAAAGACTGTCCTGGTATTGGGGCATTAATCATTAAGCTTCTCCAGTCTCTATGTTACTTTTTAATTCTTCATTCTTACTTTTTAATTTATAATAAAGTTGAGTTAACTCACCTATACTTTCTTGAGTCTCATTTGTTTTCTTTGATTTATTAGACATAAGACTTTTTAAACCAGCCTTTGCTGATTTATTTTCTAGTAAACTTGGATCAATAGTATCTGCTTGTGGCACACCAAATAACGGTTCTTTATCTCTTAATCTTTTATCTTTATAATAAGCTAAGTCTGCTGCCTTTAATGTTTTCTCATATGGTATTGTCATTATGTTATCCTATTTCTTTAAAATCCAAATATTATTTTTGCTAATGTTGCATACATATAAGTTTGATTAGTATCAGCTCTTTGTTTAGCATACTCAGCACCAGTTTTATCTGCAAGAAGAATCTGTAAGGTTCTATTCTCTGCACTCTCACTTGCTTTAAAAGCGTAGTCTAACATATCTCTTTCACGTTGCCACACCTGATCTAAAGTACCCTGAGTCATAGTGTTTGCAGCTAGTGCATCAGCTGCATTAGCTGCATTCTGTGCTGCTGTGTTAGTAAGTTCAACTCCCTGCCTCCACTCAGCATTAGCTTGTGCTATTACCAACTGGTTCTTAGCATTGAACTGATCTCTTTGATTTTCTATTTCTTTATTAAACTTAGCAGTAGCATTAGTTTCACCTGCATTAAACTGGTTAGTAGCATTCTTTTGAGCGACATTAAACTGACTTACTTGTGTACTTAAGTTAGCCATAAATTGTTTAGTTTGATTCTCACTGCTTGCATTAAATTGTTTAGCTGCATTTTCTGAAGCTTGGTCAGATAGTAAAGCTTGTTGCATAGCCTGTGCTTTAAACATAACAGCTTGTTGTTCATTGTTTAAGTTAGTCATATCCATAGCTAGAAAGCTTTGAGCATTAAGTACCTTAGCCTGTTGTTCATTAGACAAGTTAGCCATGTCCATTGATGCTACAGTAGCTGCATTTTGTAGTGTTGCTGCTTGCTCTGAGTTAAGTTCTGCTAAACCTATAGTCTTCATAAGCTCAGAGTTATGTATCTTAGCTTGTTCTTGTGCAGTAAAAGTTAAGTTATTAGCGTCAGCAAAGATAGAAGCATTCTGTATAGCTGCTTGTTGTTTGTTATCTATTTGTTTACCTTGTAGTGCTGCTTCAAGTTGAGCATTTACAATGTAAGCTTGTTGCTTTGCATTAAGATTAGCTACTTCTATTTGCATAACATTAGCATTATCTTGAAGTATACCTTGCTGTTTATTATTTAAGTTAAGGTTAGATACTTCAGCATACCTAGCAGCTTCTACTATATTAGCTTGTTGTCTGTTAGATAAGTTCTGACCCTGCAATGCAGCTTTAATTTGTGCATTAGCTAAAGTTGTTTGTTGTACGTTAGATAAGTTTTGAGATTGTAAAGCAAAAGAGTTAGTACTATTTTGTAACATAGCTTGCTGTTCACTATTTAAATTCTGTAATGATAGTCCTTGTTGAGCAGCAGCATTAGATAAAGCAACCTGTTGTCTATTATTTAAATTTTGCATGTTCATAGTTGCAAAAATTTGTGCATCTTGTTGAGCTATAGGTAATGCTGATTCCATTGCAGCTTGTAGTATAGCTGCACTAGCCATAGTACTACCACCCATACCACGAGATAGCATTGCTTGGTTAGCAGCTCGTATAGCCCCTGCAGCCCATGCTGGAGTGCCATCATCAAAGTCTTTCATTAAAGAACTTAACTGCCCTTGTACGGTGTCCTGAGCGTCCACGTTACCTTGTGCAGCTTGTGCTAAAGTCTCAGCATCGACAGTAAATTTTGCTAGTTTAGCAGCTACTGCTGGTGCATCTAAACCACCTTCATCTGTAACATTAGCAGCTGATGCCATGTCTGATTCAGCTATCTGAGCAGCATCAGGTAACTCTTCTGGTTTAACTGTAGTAGTTGCAGCAACAATATTATCTGGTACATTAGCCTCAGCAATTTTAGCTTTAACTGCTTCTTCATCTAAACCTTGTGCATCTGCTAATTCTTTTGAGTCTACAACTCTTTCACCTGATACAATTTCTTTAACTTTATCTTCATCAAATTTTATAGCTTTAGCTTTAGCTTCTTCTGATAACTCACCTTCAGCTGCTACAACTTTAGACTCTTCTGATACTGTACCTTCTGCACCTACTACTTTATCTGCTTCTTCTCTAGCTTTATCTTCTACTTTAGTAGCTTCATAAGTTTCTGCTTGTGTAGGATCTGGAGTTTTATCATATTCAATTCCGTATGCTGAAAAAGAACCTGGTCCAGTACCATCAGCTCTTCCTCTTGCTTGAGACATATTTAAACCCTCATCAGACATTAACTTACGTACATATTCCATCTTAGTTAATTTAGGGCCTTTAGGTTTTATTTCCTCAACTACATCTGATTCAGCAGCTGTTTTTGCAACAACTTTATCTATATCACCTACTTCACCAGTACCTGCGGCAATAGAAGTACCTGTTGCATCTGCATCTGAAGTATCTACAGTTTGTTTAGTTATTTGTCCAGCTGGATCTGCTAGTTGTTTTTTCTGTAATGCCCTAGCATCATCAGACATTGTTTTTTGATCTGCTGCTATTTCTTCTAGTCTTTCATTTTGTATTCTTTGTTGACGTACTTGAGCTTCTGCTGCATTTCTTTCAGCAGCAGTAGCAAACTCTTGTCCAGCTAACTCAGGGTAAGTAGATGTAAACTTTTGTACTGATGTTTTTTGGATAGTAGTAACAGGCTTAGGCTTAGTCTTCTTTTTCTTAGGGGGATTACCACCATAATATCCCCCATTACCTGGTGGTCCACCATTTGGTGCTCCACCGTAAAAAGCTATTAACCCAGAAGCTCTAGGATATATAATATTTTTAATGTCTAAAGGATTAAAATACATATTAAATCTTTCTTTTGTATTGTCTTGTTATAACATAAATAATGTTAAATGTCAATCAATTGCCCACTAATGGATTGTCTAAAGCTTCTTGTAACCTAGTACTTAAACGTTCCTCAAGCTTAGTCATGTCATCTTCAATGCGACTTTCTGTTTCTCGCATTGTATCTCGTACATCTTTTTCTGTCTCACGATTTAGTGCTTCTACTTCTCGCATAGAAGCCAGTGTATCTTTTTGTAGCTGGTTCATTTCATCTATAGCGTTCTGTACTTCACCACGTATCTTATCTAGGTGTA